>Ga0307929_1000193_pt1 | contig 64852 bp, 54 predicted proteins | sample AceLakmetage1330_FD_203160 | JGI IMG/M metagenome (GOLD analysis project Ga0307929, IMG submission 203160) | Saline water microbial communities from Ace Lake, Antarctica - #1330 | ecosystem: Environmental > Aquatic > Non-marine Saline and Alkaline > Saline | place: Antarctica: Ace Lake... | reverse complement strand
CCCCCCCATTACATGGAAATTTTTAACAAAGCAGATCTGGCCTTGCATAGCCATACAGCCGTTGCCAATGAAGAATTTGTGGTGGTATTTCCCCTGAGATCCCCCGATGAAAAGAGTGATAGCCAAGGTCAACTGGTGTTGTTCAACCACAAAAAACCCCCCATTGATCAAGAACAGGAAACGATACTGAAAACCATCTGTACCCGGGCCGCAGAAACCATTCAAAATTCAAACGTCAACCAGGAATTCCGGGATCTCACCTACACAGACAGCCTCACCGGTACTTACAATTATGGCCTGTGGTGGAAGCGGCTCAACGAAGAGTTCAGTCGACTCCGGAGGGAAGAAGAAGGGATTATTGCCTTGCTGCTGGTGGATGTGGATCAATTTAATCAGGTCAACCTTGCCCATGGCTATTACGCTGGGGATCAGATTCTGCGATTCATTGCAGATAAGATCCTGGGGTGTGTCCGCACCAACGATATTGTGGGCAGAATTGGCGGTGAAGAGTTCGGCGTAATTCTGCTGAAGTCCTCTAAAGAATCTGCCCAGATGATTGCCAACCGCATCCTTGCGTCAGTGGAGCACCTTTCCGATGAGATGCATCTGAATTTGAAATCACCCATCACCTTGAGTGGTGGGATTGCTGGATTTCCCATGGATGCTGATACCCCGGAAAGTCTGGTGCAAAAAGCCCAGACAGCTATTATATCAGCTAAAATCATGGGGGGAAACGCCATCAAACTTTTTGATCACATGGAGGAGTAACCCATTTTTTTTTCTACCCGTACCCCCCTTGGAACCCTGAGTATCATGCTGGTGGACGTGCTGATTGCCTATATTGCTTTTGGCGTTATGGCACCTCTTATTTCTCCCCTCACCGAGTTGTTTAATCCGGGGCAATTGAGTGGGAATATAGCCATTGCCACCCTCATCGGGGCCACCATCATCTCTTTGCTGTCCCAGCGGCTTTATATGCCTGTGGAGTTTATTTATTTGTGGGACCTGTTTAAAAAAATTATTCCCGCTTTTTTCTTGACCTTTTTTTTTACGGCCACCCTTTTTTTCTTTTCCAATGCCGTGATTCCCAAGCATTATTTTTTGTTGTTCCCCCTGATGTTTAGCTTTACCATGATATTCCTTTTTCGGTGGGTCATATTCTATTTTCTTTCCTATAATCGTGAAAAAATTTTAATTTTGGGTATAACTTCCCAGGCAGCTGAAATTATAAAAGAGGCCCGGGAAAAAAAATGTGTGGGCTTTGAAGTTATTGGGTTTATTACCACACTGGCCTCCCAGGTGGGGCAATTGATCAATGATGTTCCGGTGCTGGATACCATGGATCAATTGGAGAAACTGGTCTCTTCCCGCACCGTTGACACCATTGTGGTTACCCTGAGAAATCGGCGGGGAAAATTACCGGTGAAAGGGCTTTTGCAGTGTAAATTTAGAAATATCCGGGTTCTTGAAGGAACCCAGTTTTATGAAACCGCCCAGCGTAAATTAATTATTGATGATTTTTTTAAACCCAGCTGGTTTATTTTTGAGGAGGGCTTTTACCATACCTCCCTTCACACAGCCGTTAAGCGGGTGCAGGGATTGATTATATCCTTTGTGTTGCTCATTTCCATGTCTCCTGTTCTGCTCATTACGGCTTTTTTGATCAAGCTTGAGTCTCCGGGGCCGATTTTTTATCTCCAGGAACGCATTGGCAAAAATGGCAGAAAATTTAATTTGATTAAATTTCGATCCATGACCGTCATGGCGGAAAAAGACTCTGGTCCGACCTTTGCCTTGAGAAATGACATCCGGGTGACCCGGGTGGGGCGGTTTATCCGTAAAGTTCGTTTGGATGAAGTGCCTCAGTTCATTAATATTTTCAAGGGTGATATGGATTTTGTGGGGCCCAGACCCGAACGGGAGGTGTTTACCAAAGAGCTTGAAAAAACAGTTCCTTATTATAATTTTCGCCATTCCGTTCGCCCGGGACTGACCGGGTGGGCCCAGGTCAATTACCCCTATGGGGAGAATTTTGAAGACAGCAAGAAAAAGCTCAATTATGACCTCTACTATGTCAAGCATTTTTCATGGTACCTGGATCTGCTTATTTTTTTGATGACCTTTCGGGAGGTGTTTTTTGGGAAGGGGCGATAGAGCCGTTAATGGATACTTGGTGCTGGGTGAATGAGTTCTTGGAAATTCAAGATACAAGATATGCACGGTATTTCCAAATTAACACCTGATCTCAGTTCCTGCGTTTTAGCCTGGAGGGCAACGATCCATTCCCCACGATTTTTTTGTCCCGGGTAGCTGTCTGGGCGGCATTATGCAATTTTTATTATTTGTTGTGTCGGTGGTAGGTATGGCCGTTATCAATAAATCCAAAAACTTAAGAAAAAAAACATACTTGGTTTATCTTAAAAACGGAGGATATATGCATTTTCAAAAAAAGTATTTTGATTTTATTTTCATGGTCTCCATCTTTTTATTGACCCTTGGCCTCTGGGGATGCCAGGGGGAGCAGGAAAATGCAGCGTCCCATCTTAAAAAAGGGGCGGATTATTTTTCTGCTGAAGAATATCAAAAGGCACGCATCGAATTTCTTAATGCCACCCAGCAGGCCCCGGATAACCCGGATGCATGGTATCAATTGGGGGAAACCATGATTCGCCTGGGTAATGCCAGGGAAGCCTTCCAAGCCTACACTAAAGCAGAAGCACTGGCACCCGATAACCTGGATATCCTTTTAAAAATAGCCAGTTTTCTCATGCTTTCAGATCAGATAGCGCCAGCCGAAGATAAAATTGAAAAAATTCTTGCCAGTGATCCTCAAAACACAAAAGCCTTGTTTTTAAAGGCCCGGATACTGGCTCAGAAGGGAGATATGGGGCAGGCTGAAGCCCTTTTTAATAAAATTATTTCCCTGGAACCAGATCACATAAGCGCCCTTGAAAAATTGGCGGCCCTTAAAGCTTTTCAGAAAGATTTCAATGCGGCGGAACAACTGCTGCTCAGGGCGGTGAAGGTCGATGAGGCAAATCTCGCATCCCGGATGATTCTGGTGGGTTTCTATGTGAAAACCAAGGAATTTGATAAGGCTGAGGCCCAACTCATCACCGCAGGTCGTCTGAATCCGGATATAGTTGAGATTCCCATTTTCCTGGGAAATTTTTACATGGGTATGCAGGATGAGGGGGCCGCAGAAAAGGCATACATGCAGGCCCTTGAAATAGCTCCGAGCAGTGTTAAGGCCCATGTGAGTGCCGCACGCTTTTACGATTTTATTGATAAAAATGACAAGGCCCTGGTCTTGTACACCCAGGCCCTGGAACTGGAACCGGATAATTTACTCCTGAAGAATACCCTGGCACAATTTCATTTTCAAAAGGGTGATATTCCGGCAGCCGCCTCCATGGTTACTGCCATCCTTGACTCCAGGCCCGGTTTTTTCCCTGCCTTGATGCTGGACAGTGAACTTAAAATAGTTGAAAAGAACTATGGTGCAGCATTGAACCGGTTACAGACCCTGAAGAAAGACCGCCCGGATACCGCCAAAATTTATTATCTTCAAGGGGTTTGCCACATGGGCCTGGGAGAAGATGCCAAGGCCATGGAAGCCCTTGCACGGTGTGTGGATCTGAATCCGGAGCAATCCAGGGCCAGAATTTTATTGGCCCAGCTTTACTACAATACGGGTGAATTTGTATTGGCACGGCAGCATGCGTTAAATGTATTGGAAAAAGACCCCGTTAATTTTCAGGCCATTGATATTCTTGCCAATTGCGACATGGAGGCCGGTCACCGGGACAAGGCCATTGAAGGATTTAAAAAACTCATTGAAATGGCACCGGAAAATCCCCGGGGATATCAGCTCATGGGTTTGGTATATGCTTATGGTCAGAATTATGATGAATCCGATGCCTATTTGACCCAGGCCCTTGACCGGTCTACCTTGGCCTTGGATGTCATCGGGCTGCTGGCTCAGAACCGTATGACCCAAAAAAATTACAGTGGTGCCCATGCCCTGATCCAAGAACAGCTTAAGGTGCCCAAGGCTACCCCGCGTTTTCTGGCAACCCTCCACAAGCTTAGCGGTGACGTTTATCTGGCCGAAAAGAACAAAGAATTGGCCCTGGCAGCTTTTCAACGTGCCATGGACACAGATGCCGATTTCCAGCCTCCCTACTATGCCGTGGCCCGTATCCATATGGAAACCGGTAACCCGGACAAGGCCATTGAACAGTACACCCAACTTTTGGAAAAAAATCCCGACCTGATCACCGCCCACATGATGCTGGGTATTCTCATGGATGCCAAGGGGCTTTATGAGGAAGGAGCCATGCATTATCGGAAAGCACTTGACACCCGTCCCCGGTATGCACCGGCAGCCAATAACCTGGCTTGGCATTTGATCCAGCGAACGGATCAAGTGGATGAGGCTCTTTCCTGGGCCCGGGTGGCCAGGGAGGTGTTGCCTGAAAATTCGGCTATCATGGATACATTGGGACTTATTTACCTTAAAAAGGGCCTGGTGGACAGCGCCATCACCGAATTTAGAGATAGCCTTGAAAAATCCGGCGATAATCCGGAGGTATTGCTTCATTTAGGGCAGGCGTATCACAGTAAAGGGGATTACGGAAGTGCCATAGCCACGCTGAAAAAATTACTCACCCTGGATCAGAATCAAGATCGGATACAACAGGCAACGACCCTTCTTAAAACAATGAGTGATTGACATACTCCCAAACCTAAAGGATTGGGATTCTAAAAGATCGCTCTTAAAGATTTCTGATTCATCGAGATAGCCCGAGCTTAAAACTTAGGTCTTACGGTTCTCTCAACAGACTTACTTTTAAAGTGCTCCCGGATGCCCCTCGGTACACTATGATTTTTTAAGGCTGCTTAACCTGGTCACAATCGGCCAAGACGGCCAAACCCGATTTTAAAATATTTATATCCACATTTCATATTTGTAGACATACACGACTATTTGTAAGTTGTCAAAAAAACCGCTAAAGCAAAACTTATATCCCAAAGCTAAAGCATTGGGTTTTACGGCCTAAAGGCCAAAATATAAAACGCCTTGCTTTGTTCCTATAAAAAATCCCCCAAAGACAAAATTAATACCTTTGGGGGATGGACGGATTCAAAAGAATGCTTTATTGTATTTGTTAAGAGTTGAGATTTTTTCCTTCAAAATTTCAACATTGAATTTTAAGAGAAAGGTTTAATTGACACACGATTAAGGAGGTTTTTAAAATGAAAAAAACTTTATTGATATTATTAGTGGTGTTTTTTGTTTCTGGTGTATCCCAGGTTTTTGCTTATAATTATGGCGTTTCTGTTGGAGATGATGTTGTTTGGGATGGAGTATCTGTCAACAGTGGCGGTGAATTTGCTTTTTCAGTTAAGGGTAATAAATTTGGTAACAACAAATTTTCCTGGTCAACTTTTTGTGTTGAAACCGATGAATTTCTGTCAGGTAAAGACAAAAAAATGGAAGTCACTGGAATTTCCGGTGCAAACTCATTAGGTGCGGCTCTCAAAGACGAAGTGGCTTGGCTTTACTGGAACTTTTCTCAAGGCTCTCTTGGAATTAAAGATGAAATTGAAGATAATAAATATACAGGTTCTACATCAGACCAAAAAGATCTACAGTTGCTGATATGGAACCAAATGGGGCAAACCCTTCCATGGTATGTCAGCTCCACTTCAACGTCAAAGTTTGATAAATGGCTGGATCAGGCGACAGTAGCTGTTGGAGGTGGCTGGACCAACAAAAACGGACTGGTTCAGGTTCTTAACCTTGGAAAAAATCAGGATGTGCTGGTAGCCGCTACAGATGCTAACCTCAACCCGGTTCCAGAACCGGCCAGCATGGCACTTCTGGGGATTGGTCTCCTGGGGCTGATTGTTGTGGGGAGAAAGAAAGCAAAGAAAAATTAAATTTGTTGTGATTTTTAAAATGGTCGGATCTCTGTCATAACACAGGGAATCCGGCCATTGCTATTTTACGAGCTATGCGGGTAGGTCATCGAGCCTATTTGAACCGGAACCTCAGTGTTATTTACAAGCTATAGATACAGCTTGAAGGCTCAAACAGCCCTAATTTATTAAATTTGTATTGTTAATGAGCTGCAAATAATTACTACCCGCACAGCTCGAAACATTTTGTCGGTGATTGTAATTTTTTGCATTCTTTTATCTCTATACCCCGAAATTTGAATAGGATACACATTTTTTATAGATTTTCATATCAATTGTTCTGATTCAAAAATGAGCGAATGGAGAGATAATATGCTGAAAAATGTTTATAACCTACTCTCAAGAGTATATAAGCTGATTTATAACATATCAATTGATTTTACGTACGGACATTTCCTTGGAGGAAATATTAAATCAAAATTTAAAAATGCCGGTGCATATGATACCGTCAACTCAAGTTATTTTTTGCTGCCCAAGTTATTTGCTAATACCACCATAACCGAAAAAGATGTTATTGTTGATATTGGATGTGGAAAAGGTCGTGTAATAAATTGGTTATTGGCCCAAGGTAAACGAAACAAAATAATTGGTATTGAACTTGATCCTGATATAGCAGAAGAAACAAAAAAAAGGTTACGTCAACATAAAAATGTCGAGATTATCCATGGGAACGTGCTGGATTGTTTGCCATCGAATGGCACTCTCTTTTATCTTTATAATCCATTTAATGCTGATATATTAAAAAAATTTATTAATTGTCTATTAAACCAACACCATCTTCTCAACACAGAAATAACAATTATATACCACAATTGCCAACACCTGAATATTTTCCAAAAAGACTCACGTTTCATAATCAATGAAATTGATATACCGTCTGACACACATTCCTCTGCCCTGATAAAATTGTCTCCACAAAACAAGTTCTAACGGTTCGATATTTTTCAGGATTACCCACACAGTAGTTGACACTTTAATATATCTATGTATTTCATGAGCCTTAAGTGTAAATTACTTTTGAAGGATGCCCATATTTCCTCCTAAAAATTATAAATCAAGTCAGAACAACACAATCATTTATCTAAAATTATTACAGAATACATGATAAAGTCAGCTTCATTACCACCAAGTGTAATCTGTCCTGCGGCATAATCTTTTTTATATAACTTCATTCTATTCCCGTAAATTTTCACTATTTCACTGGCAACAGAAAAACTGGATAACCATGCTGGATCTGCTGTTTTTATCCGTGCATCACGAACAACATATACCGATGCCTCTTTATTGAGATCAAAACTCAAAAAATTATTATCAACAACTGCGTTGTCTGAATATGCTGTTTGAATATAAACAGCATTCATAAGCCCATCAGGTATCTCTGAAAAAGTAAAGTTTTGATCAAGAAAAGCTTTTGCTCCATCTGCCAGCCCATCATCAATAACCTCGTACGCTTTACCTGAAGCGACATATAAATTTGAAATTAATGCAGACGAAGGAGCAATAGATGCAAAAGGCATCGTTTTAGATACTATGTTTGAAAACCCACTTTCGTTACCAGCAGTATCTATAGCTGTAACAGCAAATTCATATGCTCCAGAGTCAATAGGAGATCCAATGATCAAACGTGTCTCAACATTATAAAAACTTGATAGTTGAAAAGTGGGTTTTGTCGATGCATTAAAACCTGGATCCGCACCTTGAATGGTTCCTGTAAAATCAGAGGCACCCAGATCTGCCCCAGTGACAATCCAATTGTTGTTGCCTTTCAGCAATGAGGAATTATCTGTAGTGGCAATCTTAACAGTTTTTCCCGTAAAAATATTGTTGGATATTTCATTGATAGAACCACTACCGCTCTCTAATTGGATAATCCTACTAATACAACCATTATTGTCGATAAATGTATTCTTCACCACTATGGTGTTCCCAGATCTTTCCGTATTACGCTTAATTACTGATCCAGTATAATCATTTTGATTCTCAGATTTGAGAAAAACATTTCCCATTATCAATGAATCCTGCGCTATTGTTAGATCCTTTTCATAGAAATCACGATCAAAAGCATTTTGTGCAGATCCCATCTCAACATAATTATAAAGGAACTCAACATTAATATCTCTTACTTTGACAACAGACCCAGCATAAGAATCATAACCATGAAAATAACAAAACTGAATAATCAAGTGCTTAGCACCCAATGAATATATTTGATGAAAATTATAAGGGGGATGGGTTCCATACCCCCCTGAAAATTCACATTGCTCAACATAAATCGTTTCTGTGCCTGGTTTGGCTGTAAAAGAAGCTACATTGTTTCTAAAAAAACAATGCTGAATCCGGATCTCACCTACAGACCAAACAGTAATTGCACTACTCCCTCCAGTAACAGAAGGAACATTGCGCACACAAAGCCCTTTAATTATCAACCATTCGCTGGAAGTTCCCAATTGTATCGGCTGAGCAGCAATGGAATTTTCATAATCAAACACAACAGTTTCCTGCGGTGTCAAAATCGGATTACCTTTATTGTCAACACCTTGAATAATTACAGGATTCGCAGAAGTTCCTTTTACTCCGGAAATTATAAATTCATCTGTATAGATACCAGGGTATATATTGACAACATCCCCTGCCACAAGGTTTTCTTCTGATAATAGCACAGAAAGGGATGAATAGTTGTTATTTCCCCCACCTATATCATATTCTGACGACCAAACCGCAATAGGCAGAAAAAAAATGACTAATAGAAACAATATTCCTATTTTAAAACCCCAAAAGGATGCAATGTAATGACAGTATTTACAATTTAACATTTTGAGTCCTCCATTAATGAATACACTTTGTTTTCTCTAAACTGTTCAAATAACTTATCTTCTTCTCCAAAAGAAATACGTAAATATCACTCCAAGCCAGTAATTTTCGGTTAATTTTCTGTATGTTTAAGAGGACTTTCAATATAATTGCCACAGGCAGACCGTATTTTGGCCTTGGCCTGCCCACAACGAAGCGTGAAAGAGTGTTAGATATGTCTACTCTTTCATATAAAACACCCATGGCTGTAAGACCAGCCACAACGAAAAACAAAAGTCCTTTAATTTTAGCATGTTGCTGAGAGTTTTATATAAAACGGGCATGTTCTACCGGACACGACGAATATTGAAAATGATATCATGCCGCCCCCCCCCAACGGGCAATGGGCCTGGCCCGGAACCGTAGACGGCCCAATTGGCCGGTTCCTATTGCCCATCGGGGGAGGGCTCTGCTGAAGTTGTTCGGAAGTTTTATTTTTTAATAAAATTCAGAGAATACAGGGCGAAATTTGCCGGAAGGGGTCGTTGAAATTTCATTGACAAAATTTATTTTTACACGGATCTTATTGTCAAATAATTTATTAAGTTTTTTCTTGATAATCTTTTCATTTTCTTGATTAAAATGTTTATTTTTCACTATTTTTAAATCAATTAGTTCTATGTTCTTTTGTATTGCCTGAAATTGATCAATTCCAACTACACTTCTAATTATATATGTAATAGCTTCACTATAAATATACTTTCCGTCTTTATCTCGAATATGATCGGCAATCCTCCCTTGTAGTTTATCAATTAGTGGAAGATTTACACCACATGTGCATTTTCGCTTTATTGAAGCTGCCATATCACCGGTTTGATATCTTATAAATGGCATGGCAAAAGCGTCTAAAGAGGTTAAAACGATCTCACCGATCTCCCCGTCTTTAGCTGGATTTCCATTTTTATCTATTATTTCAACTATTAGTCCTTCTGAATTCAAGTGTAGCCCACCTCTTGGACACTCATGAGCTATGAATCCCCCGTCTCGAGAACCATATTCAATGCCAACACCACATTTAAACACTTCTTTGATTGATTCCCTTTGATAATCGAGCAATGTGTCAGCAGTTGTAAAAATAGCCTTAATCTCCAGGCTATTAATATCAAGCCCCTTTTTCTTTATAAATTGTGACAACAAGTATAAAGAACTTGAATAACCAAATAAAAAATCTGGATTATATATTTTCAACACATTGACATACTCATACATTCTTTTTTCCGACATATTAAATGCAGATAACAATTTATAATTTAATAATCTATCCCTTATATCTTTAATCTTGCTCTGTGTATTAATTTCTATAGGAGATCCCCATAACATCGCTTGCCTGTCACCGATATCAATTCCCCACCATCGTCTGGCTCTCCAGTTTGCAGCCCATTCTTGGCTGACCCTCTTATTATCAACTATGAACTGCATAGGGTTTCCTGTAGATCCACCAGTCTGATAATTAATGACTCTCCCTTTAAAGCTTGATGAAATGAGATCTTTATAATTTTTACGAATAATGTCTTTGTTTAATAAAGGTAGCACCCTGAGATCTTCTATTTTACGAACCTGCTCTGGTTGAAATCCAATTTTACTCCAGCATTTTTTATAATAATTTGCATCATTAGCAGTCGATAAAATTCTTTTTAATTTTTTAAACTGGATGTTTCTCAATTCATCAACACTGGCATATTGGGTTTTATCCAACTTCTTCAACTCTGTCAAAGTTGTATTTCTTTTTAATAATTCATGAACAGGATAAAAAAGGTACTTCACAAAATATTTATTCATTAATTCTCTCCAAAATGTCTTGAGATGAGGCTTCTAATTCTTCCTGTTTAGTGATTGACAGAAAATTTCTAACAACTTTTCATTAGGGGTTCACATCAAAAAATAGTTGGAAAATATATTTTTAAAATTTCCTCAATAACGATTTCCTTCGAATATTTTTTTAGTTCAGCCCTTGCATTCGTAATAATGCAATTAGCTAACTCTGGATTATTGAGTAACCCTATTGCCGATGCAGCCATAGCCGTGTAATCTCCCAATTCAACAAGCAGACCCGTGTGTTCATGGATTACAATGCAAGGAATACCACCAGCCTTTGTAGAAATTACCGGCAAGCCTGAAGCAAACGCTTCGAGTATGGAAACCGGCAAATTATCAACATATGAACCATTCAAAAAGATATCATTTTCTTCAAAATGCTTCATCAATTGATCATTTGAAATATAGCCCAGAAATTTTACATGCTTTGCTAAACCTAAGTCAGAAACGAGTTTAACTGCATCTTTCTGATCTTTTCCCCCTCCTGCCAATAAAAGAGTTGCCTCAGGAAAGTGAGTAATAATTATGGAAAATGATTTAATAACAACATGATAACCATATTCTTTAGATAGATGCCTGGCAAAAATAAATTTGGGTTTTATGCTTTTTCTACTAATAAATTTTATCTTTTCCGTCTCAATAAAATTTCTAACAATGACTGTATCAATACAAAATTCATCAAATACATGTTTCAAATATTGCGATGGGACCGTAATTTGCTCGGCGAGTTCCAATATTAATTTGACAATTTTTCCATCCCTTTTTAGAAATGCTTCACACTCACCGCCATGATATGCAATAATAAGTCTTCGATTCAACAGCTTTGCAATGATTGCAGGAACCATTGTGTACAAATAAAAATTTAAATATGAACAACTCATAATATGAACAATCTCAGATTTTGATATATTAATAATAAATTTTGGAATTAAAATTATATATCTGACGATTGTTCTCAGCATCCTGACATTGTCCAAATATTTAATACATTTTGGAAATGGAAAATGAATTGAAACAGGGTAGAACCTAAAGCCTTCCTTTTTAATAGCCTTACCAATTAAATGAGCTTGCCTGCTGATGCCACCTATGGCAGGAGGAAATTCCGAAACGATGCAAATTTTATCATTCTTACGATTCATTGAGCACCTTCTGGATCAATATTATTAACAAGGCAGTTTTTATATGAAAGAATAGAGACGCCTAACATTCTTTCACGCTTCGTTGTGGGCAGGCCAGTGCCAGAATACGGTCTGCCCGTGGCAGTTATATGAAAATGAAGTGTTCAAGTAGCCTCAGCAGAGCCCCCCCCCGATGGGTAATAGGAACCGGCCAATTGGGCCGTCTACGGTTCCGGGCCGGGCCCATTTCCCGTCGGGGGGCGGCGGCATAATGCCATTTGGCTCCGCGTCTACGACCCAATATTCGTTGTGTCCAGCAGGACATGCCCGTTATATGAAAGTCTCAGCAACATGCTAAAATTAAAGGAATTTCGTTTTTCGTTGTGGCTGGTCTTACAGCCATGTATGTTTATACAAAAAACTAACCGGAAAATCTTGCCATTTTATAATTCATGAATTATTGTCAAATAGTATTTTTTAATTGCGGAAGAGAAGCCAAATAAAACAAATAGAAAGATATTGTACTGATTTGAAAGGAATACACTATTAACGAATAGTGGTGCACAACAACATAAAAAAATTATACTTCCCATTCGCATATTGTGATGTCCATCCACATCCTTAATAAATCGATAGATTAACAAATCTTTAATTGATAATAGTATCATTAAATACCATAAGAGTGACCCCAATATTCCATTTTCAGCCATAACTTCGATAACGCCACTGTGCAAAACTCGCCCTTCCAGCAACCCGTCATAAGTGACTCTAAAATTGTGATTCATTATATTTAAAGCGCCAACTCCAAAAAACGGATTTTCAAATAATAAGTCAATTCCGTTTTTCCATGAATTTAATCGTTCAGAAGCGGAGCCCTCTATTTTGCCAGAGGTATCTCTACCGTCTATCATGTCCATTCGATACCAAAACCTTGATCCTGCATGTGATAAAATTCCGGCGGTCATCACCGCAAGGAGGATCAAAACAATTATTTTGTGTTTTTTTTCACTGATAGTATAAATCAATCCAGTTCCCAATATAAAACCAATCATCCCACTTCTTGAATTACACAATACAGTGCCGAATCCTGAAAGCAATCCGCCTCCCAAAAAAAAACATCTATGAATAATTTTTTTAGAAAACATCATTACAAAAATAATGGAGAATATAAATCCGGAGTTCATCCAAAGTGACAATTCATTTGGATCTTCCATAAAGCCTCGTCCATAAGGACGTTCGTAAATCCAATAATAAAAATAATTTGACCCTACATAATAGCTATGAAACAACATGGCTGCCAAATAAAACAAAAGAAGATAAAATACGACAAGAAAATTTTTAATTTGTTCTTCCGTATCAATAACCTGGTAAATCATGAAACTTAGAAAAAATTTTGGAAGAAAGAAGTTAAATAATTTGGAAAAAGATTGCCCAGAGAATATTGATGACAGGCAACATAACCCTACAAAAAGCAGCAAATATTTCAATTTATTATCAAATTTTGAACGCATCTTCCCCTTCACAAGCATTATGATCAAAGTGCAGATCATAATGAATAAAGGAATTCGTAATGAGGATAATGAAGGTATATAATCCTGAAATCGCAAAATAGTTGAAGCTATATAAAAAAGTACTCCCCATAGAGGATCCCTAAAAACCATGATAAAAAAAGCTAAAATAAATATTATAAATATAATCATAAAAGAGATCTTTCTCTTATTTTCTTATAAAGATTGAAAACAAACTGATTATTTCTTAAAAAGAATCTTATTTCAAAATCTATACTAAAAATAATGAAAGACCGTAATTCTTTCTTATAAATTCCAATATAACTTAATTTTTTGTTTTCTTTTGTCCAAAACCATTTATATGTTTCATCACCACGAAGAAAATCATATTTTAGTTGCTTTCGTAAAAAAGAATCGCGTATAGCAATTGATGTTAAGACAGAGCCGACAGAGTAAGTTTTTAAATATTTCATATAATTTTTATCATAAGCCACATTATAATTATAAATTTTTGAAGCATGGTTAAAATTAATGCAATATGCGAGCAACTTTCGTTTGTATCTCAGTGTCCAAATATTCAACCAGCCTTTTCCTGAAAAGGACTTACAAAAAGATCGAAAAAAATCTTTCCCCAAACCGGACAATCTTGGCATACCATTTGAGACTTTCCAGCTATTTGCTTCTACAAAGGCAATTTCTTCTAAAAGTTGCGGATTATAATCCCGTTCAAGTTGAATATCTACATCCCTATCTGCTTCAGCTTTTCGTATGGCTCTTTTAATGTTACCCCTGTGTTTTCCAGATTTTTCAGCAAGGAAATCATCCCAGGTTTTATTATTTATGGGAATGTAGGGCGAAACATCACCAACAAAATGATCTCCTTTCAGGCCTACAGTTTCTACAATATTGAGTAAGCTTTGTGCAGAGTGAGCATAATCACGAATATTGATCAGGCTCCAATCAATATTATTTTTTAAAAATTTTAAAAAATAAAAAATAATTTTATTTCTATTCGGTTGAGGCACAATAAAATCAAGCATATCAGTCCGGCCGGTACCTATAAACTCACAGATGCGGAACCCAAACTTTGGCGTTATCATGAAAGCTGCTAAACCTTCTATTTTCCCATTTTCCTTTGCAACCAGAATACAAAGCTCTCTATTACTGCCAAAGACATTCCACCATGACCAAAGCCATTCGAAGGAGATAAAGGGATTGTCATCTTTTTGACATGTACGAACCATATCATTCCAGCTATGACGAATCTGGTTCCATTCGACGGTATCATTAATAAGCTGTATCTCCATATCACTCCCCAAGTAATTCTGAAATAGTAACAGGTCTTAAGCCCCTATTTTTCAAATTTTTTAAGATATCAGGCAATGCACGGGCAGTGTGTTGATTGTTATCATGAAGCAATATGATATCTCCAGATTTTAAGCCGATATTATTTAAATTACAGATGATTTCCTTTTTTGATTTTGCTCTGTAATCCCTTGGATCCACATTCCAAAAAATTATTTTCTTTTTCAACATGAGCAAAATTAATATTATTTGAAAATTCCACCGTCCCTTGGGTAGCCGCAGGCAAGGGGTCTCTAAATTCCAATTTTTTTTCAAAATTTGATCAGTGGCTTTAATTTCTTGCTTAAACAGACCCCAGTTAAACCCTCTAAGTTCCATGTGAGAGAATGTATGGTTTCCAACCTCATGCCCATCATTAACAATTGAACTGACAAGTTCAATATTTTGTTCAATATTTTTTCCGACAAGGAAAAAAGTTGATTTTATCTGATGTTTCTTTAAAATTTCTAAAATTAACGCAGTATAATTTTCATCAGGCCCATCGTCAAAAGTAATTGCGATTTTATTCCTTGCCGTTTTAGAAGACCAGTGTAGTTTAAATCCATTTAGAAAATTGATAATTTTTTTTTTAAATATTTCATTCATGAATCAACACCCCAACAAAACATCATTTTTTTCAATGGAACAGTGTCAAAACTGATCGTCTTTGCCACATTCAATGCCCTTAAGAATTCTATAAAGCTCATAGGGTGTAACATAATAAAGTTTATATTTCTTACCATCATTATAATTTTTCTCTAAATATGAATAAATCATATCCAGGTACTCATCCAGCAAACGACCGGCATTTTTTATCTGTGCACCATGAGTATGAACTTTTACGACTACGCTACAATTATCACCGACCATTCTTATCCGTTGTTTTATCCATAGATCAATCCGTGCGGGAGTGGGGGGATGATTATGTGATACATCAGCATCTTCAATGTGAGGCAGAATACCAAATTTTTTTTTCCACCAATTTAAAGCCAGTGGACCTTGAATCATGAGCAGTCCATCCTCAGGTGCTTTTTTACCAATTTCCATGGGGATACCAGAATCATGTGATTTGGGTTTGCTGGGGTCATCAATAGCATAATAAATAGAGTTAATGGTCCGAGTCTGGGTACTTCCTGATCCTGAAGGCATTGTCAAATCCGCATAACACCCTGTTTCTTTTAATATTGAAATTTCATCATTCACTCCGCACCATCTACCATCTTTTCTTGAATTATCTAATGCCCAATTCCCATGTATAAAAGCATATTGAATTTTATTTGTTAATTCGTCTTTTCTCAACAAGGCATACTTATTAAAAAGCAGTTTTTTGAAATTATGTAATAATTGGCGTGTATTGTCTGACGTATCATTATCATGATGCAGATGAATTTCCACTTCACCGAATCCCTTATGGCATAGTTTGGATAGTTTTTCTACGACATCTGGATGATATTCCTCTATTGGAATGAAAAAATTATGTTGGGGTTTTTTGCCTCTACAATCCATATGCCTATTGGCTATAATTGGATATTTTTCACACCACAAATCAACAAGATCCATTCGTGGCTGAACAAAACCAGGTTCAAAATGGTCAACAAAACAAAAATACACATTTTGAGGGTACTCTTTTGGGGAAAAAATATTCTTCATCACTGAAATGAAATAGGGCACTATCCAGTGATCTATTTTTTTCTTTTTTAAAATAATATAAATAATGACAGGCATCATGATTGCCATTAAAAAAACAACCATCCATCCATTTTCAATAAAATATTCCAAATTAAACACCCTTTCAACAATGATAAATCTGAAGTTAAGTACCCAAGCATATATTTCTCAAAATAAAATCTATAAATATCAATGGAGTATGCCTGTTGAATACCGAAAAACATATGTGAGGGTACTTAGCGCTCGTATTTTTTTGATCAAAAAAGCGATCGTCCCAGGCAGTCGATTTTTTTATTTTTTCAAAGAATACAGTTGTGAATATTTTTCAATCATAGAATCTATGCTGAACTCGTTCACAGCTTTTTTTCTGGAAAGGTCAGCAAATTTCAATCTTGATTCTGTGTTTTTCACTAAAAACAAAGCTTTGTCAAATAGTGAGTTAAAATCTTCAAGATCAAAAATAAAACCGTTAATACCATCTTTGACAAGTTCTCTATTGTTACCAACATCGGTTGCAATAATTGGTTTTCCACAGCTCATGGCTTCCAAAATAGAGACTGACATCCCTTCACTATAGGAAGTAAGAAGGAAAATATCCATCATAGATATCATTTTAGGGACTTCATCCGATCTGCCTGCCAGTATAAATTGTTTTTCCAAACCCAACCTTTTAATTTCACTTTTCAATACATGTTTTTCTGATCCGTCTCCTACAAGTAATCCTTTTACGTTTTTGTTAACTTTCTGCAATGCCCAAATTAATTTGACAAATAAAAGATAATTTTTAACAGGTTCTATCCGTCCCACACTTCCGATAATAATATCGTTATTACAAATATCCAAGCGCTTCAACAATGAACTATCTTTGGGGCGGGGTTTGAAAAGGACGTGGTCAACCCCATTGAGTACAACCCGCATTTTATCTTTAGAACATTTTCGTTTTTCAGCAATCTCGTCACCCAGTGATTTTGCAACTACCAAAACCCTGTTAATAAAAGGATAAAGCACTTTAAACATCAATGTTCTTTTTAAATTATAAACAATAGGGGTACCATGTTCACAATGAAAAATAAGTGGAACACGCGCTAACAAAGCAGCAGGTACTCCATATACGAATCCTAAATAATTATGGGTATGAACGATGTCTACTGCTTGATTCCTCATTAATCGTGCCAATGAAAAAAAAAGCTTAATTTTGAAACCTGGTTTTTTATTTAAAACAAAAACTGTTGCATGATGCTTCCTAATTTTTTTTTCCAAAGGCCCGGAGGTCTCAAGGCAACAAATCATACTTTTGAAATTGCCATCCAAACCATTAACAATATTCACAACCACATTCTCCATTCCTCCAACCTCCAAAGAGGGTAAGATATGGAGAATTTTTATTTTTTCTGCTGTCATATTATTACAATGTATCCAATATGGTTGATAGTTTCAGTGTTAAATTTTTCCTATCATATTTATCGATATCTTTAAATGAAAATTGTTTTTCTAATTTTCCCTCTTTTTTCAATCGAACCAATTGAATTATTTTTTCCTTTAATTCTGAAATATTTTCAGGATCTACGACAAAACCGGAATCTGTTTTGTGAATTAAATCTGAAGTGGCACCATGAGGTGCCAGACACAGCACTGTTTTTCTTAAATAGAGGTATTCGAATGCTTTTGCCGGAATTTGCATATACAATTTTGCACTATTTTGCATCAAGAGAAGAACATCTGCCTTCATCATCTCCACGATGGCCTCTTTATGTGGAATAAAGTTATTATTTTCAATTACTTTATCTAAGTCGTACCGATTCATCAAATCCAAAAATGTTTCTTCCTCAGTTAATTCTCCTCCACCAAAAAATTTAATAGACAGTGAAGATTCATTGACTTTCCCCTCTTTTAATAATTCTCCAATGGCAGTCAAGAGACTATCCGGACTGCGAATTTCAGAATAAAATTCTCCGGTGTGTACAATACTTAAGGGGAGTTCTTTTTTATCATTGGAGTCCACATTAATGTTCAAAAAATCAGATTGATCAAAACCGTTATTAATTGTAATGATTTTTTTATCCGGATATTTTTTTATAAGCACCCCGTACAATTCCATGGTATTGGCAATAAGGACGTCTGCCTGTTTAACGGCCCAGCTCTCTATTTGATATTGAAAAAATCGTTTCAAAGGTGTCCAATGGTGAAAAGGGTTATCAGCCCATGGATCCCTAAAGTCCAGGATAAGTTTTGCACCAGTCATTTTCTTTAAAATTACGGCACCAACAATGATGGAGTATGGTGGGCTACTCGCAAAAATCGTATTGATACTGTATTGATTCATTATTTTCTTAGCCAGAAAAAGTCGAGCCAAAACTTTTAAAATATAACCATCCGGTAAAAACAGCCAAGTTTTCAAAAGTTTTATAATTTTGATTAGGGTATTACCGATTTTAAAATGAAAGGCTTGCTTGCGAAAAATCTTTGTTTTTTGAGGAATATCGTCCAGCAATGTCATATCTTGCCTTCCGTTGTTATTCCCTGTAATCACATAGGAACGAAACCCTAACGGCTCCAGGTATTTGACAAATTTAACAATTCTATGGACGCCACTGCCGCCGTCCGGTGGAAAGAGATTTGTAAAGACCAGTATTTTCTTTTTATTAACAATCATTATTTCTTAACCATCTCCTCATTCAATACCTTCGCCAATTTTAAAACTAATTTTGAGCTTAATGAAGGTATAGCCCTTAGAGCAGGCTCTAAATTAGGCTCTGCTGAGTCCCCTTATAAGTCCCCGAGCATATATTTCTAAAAATAAAACCCATAAATATCAACTGGATATATCTGGGAATACCGAAAAACATATGTGTGGGTACTTATTCTCCCCGGCAAACCATCTCCTTAAAATCAATTTCAGCTCCCAGCGAAGCAATTACATCATCAAGCCAAATCGACACATTCTTTTTATTTGGTGAGAAAAATATCCTTTTAAAGACTTGCATCACCCAATACATCAAAGCCAGTGAGCGCTCCAATTGAAAGGGAATATCCATTCCTACATAATAATCCCAAAGGATCTTACTTTCCCATTCCGCCAAATTAAGGGGGAAAAGTTTAGTTGCAACACTTTTTGAGAGATCCACATCTTTCAGAAGAATATCATTCGATATTAACAAATGATATAGATCAAGAACTGGAAGCTGTTTTTCTCCAGCTAAATCCCAATCAAAAAGCCCCGTCAATACTTTTGTCTCCTCTTGGAAAGTCATATTTTCCACTTTAAAATCTCCGTGTGCAAAAACAAGTGGAATATCAGTTTCCAATAACGCATTAACAGAAAACACTTCAATCTGTTTTAATAATTGTTTGTGTCTCTCAATATTTGAGAAGGCGGATATTAACTCTATTGGCTTTTTAATATAGTTTTGCAAAAATTGTCTATCGACTCTAACGGTTTGAGTTGTCCGGCTGTGCATCTCAATCAAGTAATCTGCTGCTTCCCTTGTCATTTTTTGTAGAGACTTAGGCTCGGCAATCAAGAGACTTCCGTTTATTCCGTTTAATCTGTTTTCAATGGAATACGCTGTTTCATTCAAAAAGCCGGAATCAATCACATGAGGTATGATTTTTTTTCCAATTTCTGGGGATACCTTGTTTGCCTTTTTTAACATTTCTGCATTCTGAATTACCCGTTTTCCTCCCATTGAAGATATGCCAATACGAATAATTGAATCTGCAAAAATCAACACAACACAACCGGTCATTGAAATAAAACACTGGTGCAGCTCTGTTTTCATTCCAAGCAAACGAAGCTTTTTGACAATTTTCCTGAAGATAGTATTTTCAAAAGAAATTCTGGATGCAATCACCCCCCAAAAGGGCATTAAAGGGAAAAAAAAGAATGAACGAAATAGCCATGCCTTCAACCTCTCTCTGCCTGAAAATAGAGGTGGTATTAAATGCGTGTGGCGCTGCTCGCCCCAGAATAACTCTCTTTTTGAAGCGTCACATGAGAAAAAAATAAAATGAGTATATTTATTTCTTTTTAAAAAGCACACGATATTGTGCAGAGCCGCAATTCTTTCCAGAACCCCATAGACCCAGAGCTTAAACTGGCGCTTACGACTCTCACCATATATAATAATTTTACCGTTATGCTTAATATATTCACCTGCACTACCAAACTCACAATCAAGATCTTCAATGATCAGACAGTCCAGTGAGGAGGACAATGACTTTATTGTGAACGAGCTCCCTTTTTTAATATACCCAACCGACAGACTATCAAATTCTTTTTCCAAAAATATTTTTAAAAATGAAAGCATGACGCCCTTTTTTTTATATGAAAGAGTAGGTTTCTCTAATATTCTTTCACCCTTCGTTGTGGACAGGCCGGGTCCAGAATACGTTGTGTCCGCTAGGGCATGGGTGTTTATATGAAAGAGTAGATCTGTCTAATATTCTTTCAAGCTTCGTTGTGGGCGGATCGGGGTCAGAATAAGGTTCGCCTGTGGCGGTTATTTCAATTGCAATTGACCAGCGATTTTAATGACAGTCTGCCCTTTTTTTATCCAGGTATGCTTATCACGTATTTCTTGCCGCGCATGTTTACCCAGTTTTTCTCTCAACGATTTATCAAAAATCAACTTTCTCATCAATTCAAGCAATGAATTAAAATCCCCACATGGAAAAATCAACCCATTCACACCATCTGTTATCACATCTGTAATGGGATCCAGTTCCGGGGCAATCACAGGCTTTCCAGCCGCCATGAACTCAAACATTGCAATGGGGGAACCAAATAGATTGGAATGGGGAAAGACACCGATATCCACGACATGGATATAATTTTGAACCTCTTCCCTGGCAACAGCACCGGTAATAATAACCTTACCTCTCAATTCTAATTCATCAATCTTTTTTTCCAGAAAAGAGCGCACGTAGCCATCACCAACCAACATAAGCTTAATGTTGGGTATCTCACTGCTAAGTTCCCCTATAATACCCACAAGCTTATCTAAACGATCCCAGTCAGCAAACCAACCAACAAACCCAAACACCAAGTCCGTTTTGACAATATGATATCTCTCTCTTATTGCATCAATGTCTTCACTGCATGTTAGTTCCTTAAATTTTTCAAGATCCACGCCATTGGGTAGAACAACTATTTTTTCCGGAGAAATTCCTTTTTTCATAATCTTTTTCTTTAAAAAACTTGATACAACAACAATCAAATCCGCATTGTGGAATATCATTGTTTCAATCCAACTGGCAAGCCTTATGAATGTTTGACCTCTAAATCTCTTTAACCCACTTATTTCATTGACTTCCAGGATTGATGGAATGGCCTTTTTTCGGGCCAGGAAGATCCCGGCAAAAGAAAAAAATGCATATCGCTCATAAAAGATATCAGGAGAGTGCCGCCGTATGGATTTAAAAATATTAAGCCACGCATAGAGATTATATAATATTTCCAAAATTTCAAAGACAAACTGAGGTACACTCCTTGATAGTTTTTTTAAATTGCTTCCAATAAAACTTTCGTGATCTGCCGAGGCACTCATGACTTGAAAAACCGTACTACCGGCGTCCCTTAAGGGATCCACATTAGGAGGAGAAATAATTTGTACTCCATTTCCAAGTGCTTTAAATGCTGTCACCAGACTCGAAATATGAACCCCTTCGGCACCGCGCCCCATGGTCCTGTGATGGAATAATATTTTCATTTTGCTCCCCATTTTTATACCATTTTTCAAACAATCGCTAAATTTGGTTTCAGTGTCCAGGCGAAAACATCAGTCTTATTTTGTCCAAGGTGCCAAAAAGGAATCTGCACATCACCATAACATAGACAATAAGCACACCGCACTTCATAAACATTCTTAACCAAATATTATCAAACAAAACAAGGGTGGATAGAAACCAGGTTATCAAGGCAAGAATGACAATTATAAAATTCGATTTATGGTCGTAGTGAATTTTATATTTTTTTTGAGATACAACATAGGTCATGACAGCAAGGAAAAACAGCGTGAGAAACTTTGCCAGAGCAGCGCCGACCATGCCCATGTGAGGAATTAAAAGATAATTAAAAGTCAAGCTGCTCACTGCGGCAACTGATACCAGCTTTGAAATAACTTTTGTTTGTTTTTGAAGATAAATTCCAGTTTGAAATAAATAATAACACGTAAGAGAAACTGTACTCAATACAAGAAAAGGAATCGCACTGTACGCACCATGGAAGGAGATAGGTGTTAAAATGATAAGAACATCTTTACTGAGTACAATCATCCCTAAAGCACAGACTAACATCACAAACAGCATGATTTTTTGTACATTGGCATAGATTTCCCTGGCTTCATCTTTTTTCATAATGGAGAAACGGTAAGGACCATACATTTTCCAAAATGGACCCAGAAGAACAATCGATAAAACGGAGGCAAACCTGACACTGAGACTGTACAGACCCACTTCTTCCAAATTTAAAAAATGTTTTAAAAAAAAACGATCCGTCGAATTAATCACAAAAAAACCAAAACCCGAAAGAATTAACGGCCATCCATATAAAAACAATTGTGTAAATAATTTTTTAGAAAACCCAATGGTTGTCTTTACAAAGGTATAAGCAATTATTCCTGTTCCAAAAATAGTTGCTGTTATCAAGTTGCTCAGTAGTATCCCCTTAAGACCAAGTTCATAATAAACAACAAACAGGATGTTTAATGATAAGGCAACAATCAGACGGGAAACAATCAGAAATACAAAAATATGGGATAGTTCTTTTGCACGGATATAGGCAAGGGGAATCTCCATTGCAATTTCAAACGCCATGGCAAACAGTACCAGAGTGAAATAGTGAACATATTGATATGAATCAAAACACAACCAGGAAAGTCCATTTCTGAACAAATTGACACTCGTTGCGCCTGCAAAAGAGATCAAGAGAGCTGCAATTAAAGCGGTACTGATTACTTTGTCTTTTGTCTCTTCATTTTCATATTCAAAATAGTAGCGCAATGTTGCAGAACTTAAGCCTAATGTTAAAAACATTGTCAATATTTTGGTGGTCAATATAAGTAATTCATAGACACCATAGTCAGCCGGCGTTAGATAGCGAGTATAAACTGGAATCATTACAAAGCCAACCATCTGGGAAAGTGCCAGTCCCAATCCATATACCATGGAATGTCGAATAATTTTTTTATATTCTTTAACAAGCGACATAAACGGTTTGACATCTCCAAACACAATATGTTGTGTTTTAGAACCCAAAATAATTCATTAATAAGCAAAAACGATGTAGTGACACAATTATTAAAAATAACAGATAATACACATTGCTGCCTGCTCTCAAAAAAATATATACAACTTTAAACTACTCAATCTGGGGTCATAATCTCTTCATAAAACCTTTAAACAAATAATACAAAAAATAATAGACAGATTTGCTAAACGATATTTTTTCAACTTCACGGTAAATACGCCATTGATACTTAGCGACTTCAAGCTTATTTGAGGAAAAAGATCCTGAAGTAACTCTATAAGATGCCAAAACATCAGTGACCGCATAAGCATACGAGTTGTTTTTCAACAATTTTAACCATAAAGCGTAATCTTCGTGTTTTATATTGGTTTGGAACTCAATGGGCTTATTTTTTTTCTTATCGAGAACAACAGTCAAACATCCCATTACGTTAGAACACAAAAGATCTTTATAAGAAACTCTTACTGGAACACCAATATTTTTTTTTTTTATTTTTCCAACGCTATCGATAATACGATAATCAGAAAAACAGATTCCCACAGAATTTTGACTCATAAAATCAACTTGTTTCTTAAGCTTGTTGACATCCCATAAATCATCCGCATCAAGAAAAGCAACGTAATCACCAGTAGCATATTTTAACCCAATATTTCTTGCAGCTCCAGGCCCAGTTCGTGATACTGTTTTATAATATTTTATTCTACAATCATTGTAATTTTTTTTTAGATAAGACTCTATATTCTCATCTGAACAATCATCTACAATAAGCAACTCCCAATTTTCAAAAAATTGATTGAGCACAGAATTGACACTTATCCCCAAAGTACTAAGACAATTATAAGCAGGCATTATTATTGAAACTTTAATAGACATCGAAAAGCCTTGATTCATAATTGTTCATAATTGTGAGCCATAATTTTTTTAAAATATTGGGATATGTAAATATTTCAGGGGGTGAGGATACTCTCTCGTACTTTACAGTCTTTTGGAAAGAATCCCGACAAATGGAGAGCGATCAAAAAAAGTGTAAGTACCCACGCATATGTTTTTCGGTATTCCACAGCCATATACCATTGATATTTCTGGGTTTTATTTTGAGGGATATACGCTCGGGTACTTAAAATACTTTTGAAGGATGCCGAAATAGCAGAAATTAATTTTATTAGAAAATAAAATTTCAGGCAACCTCAGCAGAGTCCCCCCCCGATGGGCAATAGGAACCGGCCAATTGGGCCGTCTACGGTTCCGGGCCGGGCCCATTGCCCATCGGGGGGGGGGGCGGCATGATACCAATTTCAATATTCGTTGTATCCGGTAGGACATTCCCGTTTGATAAGAAAGTCCCGACAAACCAAGACTACCTTATGATTTTTTGTTTCGTATTTCAAAAAACATTCCACAATAAAATACCAGATACACCAGGGCAAGTGCCCCCACAAAAATAAACATGCCGGATATGTCATGGAGAAACCCATGGGCCATGTCCGGGCTGATCCAGAACGCCATGGCTGCGGTGAAGGTCAGCCGAAAAACGTTTACGGCCACGGCAATTGGAATTGCTGAGAAAAACAGTACCCATTTTTTAAGGGTTGTCAGTGGTGAAATGTATGCAAACAAACCGGTTAAAGAGATTAGAGCCGTCAGGGATCGCAGTCCAGAACAGGCATCCACCACCTCCAGGGAGGTATTGGCCAGTTGAAGGATATTTCCCTCCCTGAATACTGGAATCTGGATGAATTGAATCAACCCGGCGGAAAGTTGGGCCGCCAGAAGCTGTAGGGGAAAGGCAAGCTTGTTCCAGATAATTGCGGGAATGGGAATCATTAGGATAAGAAAAATTACAGGAATGGTTAGTGCCCTTAAAAAGGCCCATCCCAGAAAAAATACAAGAATTCCGGCCAGGGTGATGATCATGGAAAATCGCATCAGGAAGCGTTCTGCTCCGGTGTGACCGGCCAGATGGATCATCATACCGATAAATATAATGAAAAGCCCATGGTTGGAGGGAGCCAATTTCATGGTGGCCAATTTTTCTTTTTTCACCCAGACCATGTAAAGGGCCATGGGGACAATAAAAAACCCATGGGAAAAATTGGGATCATTTGACCAGTCAGATACCAGGGTGGTAACGGCATGGGCATACATAAAAAAAAAGCTGGTGAGCACCAGAACGATTTGAAATACAATATGTGGTTTTATGGGCAATTTCATTTAGTTTCCATTAACTGGGCTTGATCATAACTGCGGCTATTTTGAACAGATCTTTTTCGAACTGAAAAATAAATTCTTTAATTTCATGCTTTTGACGATAATACCAATTCAGCATCCTTAGATGCGGCCAACCTTATGATCAACTCCCATCAACTGAATCAAACTCATCACTCATAATTGAATTCTCAAACTTGATTTGTTTGGGAGGAGCAGGCAGCACCAGATCATTACCCATCGGTTTTCTGCTTTGCCGCAGCACAGACCAGCCAATGAGATCCCAAACATCGGACTCAAGAGGGAATAAAGCTATCCAGATGAGGCTTGATCTGCCTTGCAAATTTTTTCAGCATTTCCAAGGTATCTGCTTCACTGTCCGTCACCGGGGCCATCAACCGGACAAAGGAGCCATCCGTCCGTTGCCGGGTGATGGCATCAATAACCAGCCAGATTTTTTGCATGTATTCAGAAGCGATGATCCGGCCCCTGGACTGGAACCAGTAAAGGACAATCTGTCTGTCCCCCCTATTTTCGATCAGCAGCCGAGCCACTTTGGTCGGTGCCTTCTCTCCTTTGAATTGAACCGTTTCCCGGGTGGTTTCCAGGATATACCATCCGGCACCAGGTATGCAGTTCTTTGGGGAATGAATCAGATCCCCTTCTTTCTGACTCTGGTAAAACCCCACATAAAGAGTGGCGCTTCTGCCCCGGGGATTGCGGTACGTGCTAAGGACATAATCCTCCACCCCAAGGACATTATATACATTTAAATCCAGGTTTGACTTTGTTCCCTGCCATGCGTCAATGGTAACTGGGAATTCGGAAAAGGGGCGGTTGGGATACATCTTTTCAGAACGACTCAGCAGCTGGGTTGCCAGGGCTGTAACCACCAGAATCAAGACAACAATGAAGGTTCGGATTAAAGACAATTTACGTTCTCCATGACACCTTGATTGGCCTTAAGTAATTCATGGACGATGCGCGGTGCCGTGTGGCCATCCCACAACGCCGGGTGACTGGGCTTTCTTTTCCGGTTAAAACTGTCCCTGAAAGCCTGTCTGATTCTTTCAATATCATTCCCCACCAATATGGAGGCACCGCCATACTTGCTCAGGGTCACCGGTCTTTCGGTGTTCCAGCGGAGGGTAAGGCAGGGGGTGCCCAGCACGCAGCATTCCTCCTGCAATCCACCGGAATCGGTGAGCACTATACTTGCTGTCATGTTAAGTCGCAGCAATTCATGGTAGGCCAGTGGCTTCAGGAGAAAAAGATTTTCAATACTTGCAAGTTTTTCCCACAATCCAAAGGTCTTCAACTGCTTTTTCGTACGTGGATGAATGATCCATAACAGGGGGAGTTCTCTGACTACTTCCCGGGTCAGGAAGTTGACAATGGGTTCAAGGATTTCTTTTTCATCCACATTAGAAGGGCGGTGTAGGGTAAGTACTGCGGGCCTGTTTAAAGAAGATTTATTATAAATGAGATTTTTTGTCTCTCCCATAATGAAATTATTCTCAATAATGTCCGAAATATTCAATTGCAATGCTTTTTCACGATTGGCTTCAAGGGTATCTATCATGATATTTCCCACAAAACGAACCCTTTCCCGGGGTGTCCCTTCATTTAACAGGTTCTGACTGGACATTTCATCGGGGGTGAGCAACAAGTCTGACAAACGATCGGTGACCAGACGATTGATTTCTTCGGGCATATTCATATCCCGGGATCGAAGCCCCGCCTCGATGTGAGCCACTTTTACCCCTTCTTTTTTTGCAGTGATGGAACAAGCACAGGTGGCATTCACATCACCCACCACCACCACCCAGTCGGGTTTTTCTGCCTGCACCACCTTTTCAAATGCCATCATAGTCCGCCCCACTTGTTCGGCATGGCTACCTGACCCCACCCCCAGATTAATATCGGCATCGGGAATGTTCAGAGATTTAAAAAAAGATCGGGACATACGATCATCATAGTGCTGCCCGGTATGGACAAGGATATGTTGAATTTTTTCTGCATCTGCCAACGAATTATTCTGTTCAATGGCCCGGATAAAAGGAGCAATTTTCATGAAATTGGGCCGGGCTCCCACCACTGATATGATTTTCATTTGTATTTCATCCATGATTCAGTTTTGCCTAATTCAAGCCATAAATGTGTTCTTCAACACTTTCCCGAGTGGGAGCCAAGTTTTTTTCAGTCCAGCCAAAGGAGGGATGAAGCCGTAAAGTGACAGTGCCTCGATGCTCCTGGTAATCTTCCCGCATAAAACTGTCTGTGCGGTAATCTTCATAAGTATAGGCAAATTCAAGAGTTCCCCAGCACCAGGGAGACCAGGCAAGGCCTGTGGAAATGTCCAGGATATTGTCGGTACGATCCACATTTGGTTCAGTGAATTCATCCTGGGTCCAGGCACCACTTAAATTCCAAGACAACGCTTCCATGATATCCCAGTTTAACAGGAATCCACTGCGATACTGAATCTGGAAGCCCAGATCAGCCCCTTCTTCACTGCTGGGATAAATAGTGCTGGAAGCTGTCAGAATCACATTGGCATGGCGGGAAAAGTCCACTTGTTTGAATACATTTGCATCCACAAAAAGACGCCCATTGCTTTTATTTTCCCATTCCTGGTAAAGATATCCCAGCCCCAGGGAGATCCCGGCATCCTCTGTGACATCCCAGTCAAATCCCAGGGAAGGCAGGTAGCTGTTTTCAGTGTTGCCGTCCCGGTTGGTGTAAATATGTTTATATTGTGAATAGAATTTGAAATGGGAGTCAATACAGTTGATGACGCGGAATGTGCCTGTTCCGGAATCCACATCAAGGTTTAAAATATCATAATTTATTTTTTCATATGTTGCAGATAGTTCCATTCCCCAGCAGGGATTTATCCAATATGACACGGATATCCCCGGAGACCAGGAGTCATAATCATCATCAATCGGGGGTTCATAATCCACTGAGGTATAATCCAGGGAGAGACTTAGCTGATTGTTATAACCAAATTGGTGAATCACAGCCACAGAACCCCCATAGTCGGTTTGCTCTTGGTAGGTGCCGGTGGTTTTACGACGATCAAAGGCATTGGCATAGTCCAGATTAATTTCACCCCTGGTTTTTTTGGAAATGGCCATGGTGGTGGTGAAGTTTCCACTGGTTCGCCATGCCTCATTGCCCACATCATTATCATGGCCGTCATAGTTTGCGCTCAGGTTCATGGCCACTCTGGGGGATGGCTGGATATCTGCCATTATAGATGCGTTGTGCTCCAGAGAATCACCGTCCTTATCATTGGATTCACGATCAATGAATTCGGGGGTGTAGCTCAGCTCCACACTGGCATTTTTCTGGATAAAGCGCAGGGAAAGCGCTGAGCCATAAACCATATAATGACTTTCATTTTTGTTAGACTTTGCCTGATCGTCATTGTCGGTGTAGTGGCCGGATACATACAGCACTGGATGAAATTGGGTTTTCATGCCAGCATTTACTTGCACGGGCATCACGCATGATAAAATAAAAAGCAGGACTGCTGGCAGGCATATGGAATCCATTGGAATCAATCTATGCATTTAAAAGAGATCTCCTGAAACAATACCTTCTTAGATATATCTACTCTTTCATATAAAAAAAACGGCATCCTTTATATGACTCCAAAAGGGGCGCATTCCCATTCTCCCGGTTGGAGATTCAACTCTTTGATTTATCAAGATATTTCACTTTGTATCAATGGATGGTGGCTTAATGAAATCAATGGGTTATGTAATGAGCCGGGAAAATGGGAATGCGCCCCTCCAAAAGTGCTTTACACTTTTTAAAGGACGAGTACTGTAAAATCGGCAGTCACCGTGTGAAGGTGTAAAGCAAGAATGAAGGATGCCAAAAAAACTGACAAGAAAATTTCTGAACCTTTAGCTCAGGGGGTGTTGACATCAAGGCACAACAATGGTGTCATCTGCCTGAATGAGGAAATTATTGTCAGAACTTTTTCCCTTGAGGATATCTTTATATTTAATTCGAAATATTTTTTCCTGGCCCTTCACCTGTCGAATAAGCAAGATTTCGTTTTTAGATGCCCATTCGGTGAAGCCCCCGGCAACGGCAAAGGCCTGCATCACAGTCATTTTTTTTTCAATGGGATATTCTCCCACTCTCTGAACTTCTCCCAGGACATAATACCGCCGACTCACCGCCTGCAACAGCATCACAGTGACAATGGGAGACTCCACATAGCCTGCCAGACGGGTTTCCAGTTCTTTTTTCAGGGCCATGGGGGAAAGACCGGCAGCTTTGATATCGTTGACCAGTGGAAACGTTATTTTACCATCCAGTCGTACCGCTGCCACGTCCACTGAAAGATCCGGTTCCTTCCATGTGAAAATTCGCAAGATATCCCCATTGCCAATGATGTAGTCCGTGTTCATTGTTTGTTGGCCAGTGGCCAGTGCCCCGTGGCTTGTAAGCAGGAAACAGCACAGCATTACTGCAATGAGCCACCAGTGTTTATATCTCATCCGCTTTCTCCTATCAGGGTATTGGGTTCATTCGAATATTTGATTTTAATATTTTTTATTTTCAGTTTATAGTTCTGATTTTCAGGATCGGTTTCACAATGCACAGCTCCGCCCCTTAAGTTACACTTGATGATTACAACATCTATAAAAAATTAGCAAGAATTCCCATGAGGTCTTTAACAGGTGCCCAGTAGGGCGCATTCCCATTTTCCCGGCCCATCATATAACCCATTGATTTTATTAAGCCAGCATCTATTGATACAAAATGAAATGCCTTGATAAATCAAAGAGTTGAATCTACAACCGGGAAAATGGGAATGCGCCCGGCCCAGTGATTGTTTAATCTATACCTTCGCCAATTTTATTTTGGCTTAAATCTCAATCTATATAGTGCAATTTGATTACCATACTGGCACAAGATATAGTGTTATGATTGCTAAATTTCAAATCGGTTTTAAATTTGGCGAAGGTATTGTTAATGAGTCCGTTTTGTGGTCTGTTTTTGGGAGCAGAGGCGGTGAGAAGATTGTTCTTCTTATCCTTCTATCTATCCATAGTGGTATGTTTTTGATTTTTCAGCATAATTTTTTACCACTCCAAGAATTTTCTTCCTGCCATAGGTTTCCACAATTTCCTTGAGCGCATTTTTTTTTGAATAACCGGTTTTGACCACAATGACAATACCATCCACTTGGCGTGCCAGTGCATTGGCTTCAGCCGTGACGTCCGGGGGCGGTGCGTCAATGATAATATATCTGTCTGGATATCTGGATCTCACCTCCTGGAGCAATCTTCTCATCTGATCCGAGGATATCAGCTCAGAAGGGTTTGGCGGCGGGGTACCACAGGGTAAAAGGGTCAATTTTTCTATGATTGTTTTTCTAAGCAGAGAAGCAAGGGGAGCCCCACGGGTGAGGTATTCCGTGAGACCTGGGGTATTGTCTGGAAATTTGAATATCCGGTGAAGGGTAGGGAGTCTAAGGTCACAGTCCATGAGCAGGACATACTCGTCAATGCCGTTGGCAATGCTGGTGGCAAGATTGGCAGCCACAAAGGATTTGCCCTCCCCTGGGGCACTGCTGGTGATCATGATGGTTCGGGGCGGTGTGCCGCTGTTTGGGAACATGATGGCGGTTTTCAACATGCGAAATTGTTCTGCCTCGGGGGAGTGGGGTCTGTGATAAGCCACCACAGACCCATGGGGTTCCTGTGGTTTAATTATTTTACCGGGGTGTTGTCTGGTGGTTGAAGGTTTGTTCCGCGATGACGGTGGGCTTGGTGGTAACGTTTTTGGAGAAATATTTTTCTGGGTTACTCCCGCCTGTTGTCCAGGGGATGGCATGGCAGGTGTGCCCCTCATTCTTGACACACTGGCATGGGAGGGACTTTGACTGGATTTCCCAGAAATATTTTGTTTTGATTTTTCCAGTGCTTTGGATATTTTTCCCAAAATAAACTTTCCCGTTTTTAAGTAAGGGACTTCATAAGAATAAACCTACCCACTTTCAAATTTAATGGTCATTATTGACAGCATATTTTAAGTGAAGAGGGGGAGCTTATTAAGGTAACCCATTATCTGATCCACCCCTTTGATATTAACAAAGGCAAATCCAGCCAGAAGAAACAGCACATATCCTGCCATTAATATGAATCCCACAAGTTCCAAACGATTTTGCAGGCGATCTTTCTTTTTTTCAAGGGGGGCCACACTGGCCAGGATGGGTAACCCCAAATTTTCTTCAATGTCTTCATCCCGGCGGATCGTATTGTCAAGAAAAACCAATAAAAAGATAACGCCACCGCTGACACCCAAGCCGGCTGCCGTGGAAAAAATAAAGAGTTTTTTTACATCTGGGGAGATGGGGCGCTGGGGGAGCCTGGCCGGATCCAGGATACGAAATTGCTCTCCCTTTTGTTTCTTTTCCATGTTCACTGAAAGTTCTGCCTCCAGTCTTCGATCCATGAGGGAGCTATATATCTCCTTTATATTACCGTAATCCCTTTCCAGACTTCTTAATTCCTGCTCCCGTCGGGGGGTCTCATCCACCCGTCGCTGGTATAGTTCCATGCGAGTCTTTATGTCGGTGATTTCCCGTTGAATCTGTACTGTTTCATTTTCCAGCTGATTCAGTTGAAGGGTTTCTTGGATATTTGTCCCCGGGGTGGACGAATGGTTTTGCCCCCCGGTTTTGTTTTCAGTTCTTCCCGGTACTGTTTCCAAGTCCGTTGGGGTTTCTGTTTTTTCAAGACGTTTGAGTCGGGCAATGGTGGTGCGTTTTTTTATCACATCCGGATGCTTATCTGTGTAACGCAGCAGCAATTCTTCCAGCTCAAGTTCTGCCAGGGCCAGACGTGTGGCAGTATCAGACATAAGGGGCTGGGTGTCCCCGGAAGAGATGATCATCTGGCGGGCGGCGGCATCCTGGGCCTGGGATTTGTTCTCCCGTAGCTGGGCCATCTGGGCCTTGAAAGTGGCAATGCCGCTGCGTGTTTCCCTTAACATATTTTGACGATCGCTGAGTTGCTGCTGCAATCGATCCATGGTTCTGAGATTCGATTCCAATTCATCGGGCAGCCCCCCCATGTATTTTGATCGATATTCAGACAGAATATGCTCTTTCTCCACCAGCTTTTTCCGGGTTTTCTTCAGTTCAGAATCCAGAAATTCGCTGGTACCAACGGCCTGGGCTTCCCTGAGCTTGAGGTTTTCATCCATATATAGCCCGGCCAGGGTATTGGTGACATTCATCACCCGCTCAGGGAGGGTTCCTTTGTAGGTAATACTAAAAGCGTCTGTTCCCCCGCGAGCCCGGGTGAGATTTACATGGATACGTCTTCTGAGGTTGTTAATTTTATCTTCCAGGAACCACCTGCGGTTTTCTTTTTCCTGGAAAAGCCCGAACTGGTCAATGATTTTTTCCAGATTGCTCTGGCTTAAAATCTGCTGGGAAATGGTATTAATACGATCATCAATGTTCGTGGTGACAATGGATTTTACATAGCTGCCCGGCACTTTCTGGGCCTGAACCAGGATGGTGGTGGCGGCTGAATATATCCGGGGGATGGTCAGCGCCAGATAGAGTCCCACAGTGAGGGTAATACACAAAGGGATCACCACCACCCATCGGTAGCGCAACAAAATTCCAATGATTTCATCGGGCTTGATGGAGGGTTGAATTGGTGGTGGAATGGCCATAATTTTTTAATAGTTCTTCTTTTCTCGATCCAGATCCCGCTGCATATCCCGATCTTTGATTGTATTTCTTTTATCGTAGAGTTTTTTACCCTTGGCAAGACCCAGCTGTACTTTTATTTTGCCATTTTTGAAGTAAATTTTCAGCGGAATAATGGTAAACCCCCGCTCATTGATCTTAACGGTGAGTTTATTGATCTCCCGGCGATGGAGCAACAGTTTTCGGGTGCGCAGGGCGTCGTGGTTGTCATAATAGGCACGTTCGTAAGGGGAGATGTGAAGTTGCCGGAGAAACATTTCACCGTTTTTAATGTCGGCATAGGAATCTTTTATATTGACTCTGCCCTCCCGGATGGACTTCACCTCGGTGCCCACCAGCACAATGCCCGCCTCCACCTCATCGGAAATATGATATTCATGCCGTGCCTTGCGATTGCTTGCAATAATTTTTATGTGAGCAGATTCCATTTATTAACGACCTGTCTGAATTTTATTATTGGTTTTGGGACGCTGGATTACAATGATTCTTTATTTTTTATAAGAAAGTCCCGACAAATCAAGGCGGGCTTTCATGCTTCGTTGTGGGTAGGCCGAGGCCAGAATACGGTCTGCCCGTGGCAATTTTATATTAAAACGAAGTGTCCAAGTAGCCTCAGCAGAGCCCCCCCGATGGGTAATAGGAACCGGCCAATTGTGCCGTCTACGGTTCCGGCCGGGCCCATTGCCCGTCGGGGGGGGGGGGCGGTATAATGCCATTTGGCTCCGCGTCTACGACCCAATATTCGTTGTGCCCAACAGGACATGCCCGTTATAAAAATTCTTTTTTTAAGGACAGAAATAAATTCTATTTTTATAGAAGGAGTGAAGACGGTATAAATTGAGTAACCGGATGCCTGATCCATCTTATGGCCAACTCCAACCTATTCAAGGATATCTTTGTATGTTGCCTGGACAAATTGGTAAATTTCTTCGGTATTATCCATGCTCAGCACTGTTTTTGCTGTTTTGCAGACATCCTGGTAATTGAGTTTTCGGATAACCTGTTTAATCACGGGAATGGAGCCGGGGTTCATGGAAAGTTCGGTGAAGCCCAACCCCATAAGTACCGGCACATTAACAGGGTCTCCGGCCATTTCTCCACAGATGGTGACAATAATGTTCTGCTTGTGGGCTGCATCCACCACCATTTTGATAAGCCGGAGCACTGCCGGGTTCAAGGGACGATACAGGTGTGCTACCTGGCGGTTGTTGCGATCAATGGCCAGGGAGTACTGGATGAGGTCATTGGTGCCAATGCTGAAAAAATCCACATGTTTGGCCAGTCGATCGGCCATGATGGCCGCCGAGGGAACCTCAATCATAATACCCAGAGGGATATCTTTGTTAAAGACCATCTCTTCGTGGGTCAGATCCATGATGGCACGATCCAGTAATTTTCTAACTTCAATAATTTCTTCCACACAGGTGATCATGGGGATGAGCAATCGGATATTACCAAAGGCGGCAGCCCGGAGGATGGCCCGGATCTGGGTGAGAAATATTTCCGGTCGCTGGAGGGAAAACCTTACGGCCCTGAGCCCCAGCGCAGGATTTTCTTCACTGATATTCTTAAAATAAGGCAGCACCTTGTCGCCGTTGATGTCCAGAGTTCGGATGGTCACTGGCTGGGGCGTTATAAGCTCCACAGCCTCCCGATACCGATCAAACAGCTCTTCTTCTGTGGGAAAGCGTTTCTGGTCGATGTAAATAAATTCTGTGCGGAACAGACCTATGCCATGGGCCACATTATCCCGCACCGACACCACCTCTTCCACCAGCTCAATGTTGGCCATGAGTTTCATGGCATGCCCATCCAGTGTCACCGAGGGCAGATGGCTCTCCCGGGTGATAAGTGCTCGGTATTGCTCATACTGTGCCCGGCGTTCCTCGTACCGAAACAGGGTGTCTTCTTCGGGGTTAATGATAAGCTGGCCCGTGGAGCCGTCCACAATGAGGATATCATCATTTTGCACGTTGACCGTGGCGGTGCCAAGGCCAGTCACGGCAGGGATATTCAAGGATTTTGCAATAATGCTGGTGTGGGAATCTCTCCCCCCCCGGTCGGTGACAAATCCCTTGATGTACTCCAGTTGAATCTGGCTGGTATCTGCCGGGGAAAGGTCGTGGGCCACCAGGATCACCCGCATGCGGATGTCAGAAATTTTTATATCCTGAGCCCCCATGAGTTGGCGCATGATCTGCTCTGAAACCTGGGAAATATCCGCCACCCGGGATTTCAGGTACTCATCCTCCATGCGCTGGAACATGTTCTTTACCTGGCGGGTCACTTTCTTCAAGGCCCATTCGGCATTGATTTTTTCCTGGGTGATGGAGTCAATGGTCTTGCCGTAAAGAAGCTTGTCTTTGAACAGCACCAGATGGGTTTCCAGTATATCCACCTGGCTTGCGAAATCTTCGCCCAAAGATTCCACAACGGCCTTGAGATCATCCTTGGCTTTTTTGACGGCATTTTTAAACCGGTTGACCTCATCGGGGATGTCCCGTTCAACAATGGCGTAGCGCTTGATCAGATCCACACCCTCCCGATCCACCAGATAGGCTTTGCCAATGCAGATCCCCGGTGCACCGCCAATCCCCCTGAGCACCACCTCTTTTGATTCAGCTTTGTCCATTTGTCATTTCCCCAAACCCATTTTCAAAGGCGGCTACGATGGCTTCCAGCAGGGGGAGGTCTTTTTCCGATTCAGCCTCCAGGATAAAAATTTTTCCCATTGTTCCGCTGATGGAGAGAATATCAATGACACTGGCGGCATCCGCCTTGTGATTTTTATCTCCCAGCCAGATGCTTTTTTCTGCGGTTCTGGCAATTTTTGCAATCATGGCCGCTGGCCTGGCATGGAGCCCCAGCGGGTTCATCAGTGTTACTTCTCGCGATAATATTTTATAATCTATCAATTTTTTTCTGCTGACCAGGGATGTGGGTCACCAAAATCCCATAACCTGATGTGGTTTGAACTTCCGTGATTTTCACAACACCCCCAGTATAAACTCCATGGTTAACGTACACTGTTTTTTACTCTTTTCAACTTTCAATATTGCCCCCATCAATATATGTATCCGGGCAAAAAGTCAATAAAGAAGCCCAAGGGGGTGATGGGTGAAATAGCGCTGATCTTCTTGCACATCATTATAAAATTTGTTCTTTGAATTTATTGAAACTGAAATTTTAATGCGTTTGCACTGCTTTAGCAACAGGTAAGGCTATACTTTTATCTTGACCCAGAGTACAATTCAAGATAAAAAAATTCATGTTCACCTTCTCATTGGCATCTCATTTTTTCTTTGCTTTGGTACTTTTGCTGGTATCTGCCGTCATTAGTCTGTGTTTGATCAAACGCACCCGAATCATGGATATCCCCAACGGTAGGTCTTCCCATAAGAAACCCACACCCACCATCGGGGGGATTGCCATTGTGATTACCTTTTTTTTGAGCATGCTGATACTCTATTTGTTTGCAGGAAAAACAATGATCGCAGAACGATTTTTTCTGGGATTCACCTTTTCCAGTCTTCTTATTGCTGGTATGTCTCTGTATGATGATATCAAAAAAAAACCGTTTTACATCCGCCTTGCCACCCATGTTATTGCCGTTCTTGTGGTGATGGGATTTGGAATCATCATTCACCGGATGGATTTTCCTCCTGAGTTGACTTTTCTCGCCAATCGTTCACTGGGTTTTTTGGGATATTTTGTCACCTTTTGGTGGATATTGGGCATGATTAATGCCTATAATTTCATGGATGGGCTCAATGGCATGGCCGGGGGCAATGCCATCATTGCCGCAAGCTTCTTCTGTCTTATCACCTATATCCAGGGCAGTAATTTTGCTTATATGGTGTCTTACACACTTGTGTCGGGTGTGGCAGGCTTTTTGATTTTCAACTTTCCCCGGGGCAAACTTTTCATGGGGGACATTGGCAGCACATTTCTTGGTTTTACCTTTGCCACCTTACCCATCATTGCGTCACTGTATGACAATGCCCATACCTCTTTGTTGGTGATACCCTTGCTTCTTTTTCATTTTGTATACGACACTTCTTTTACCTTTTTGAGGCGGCTTTTCAAGGGAGAAAATGTATTTCAAGCCCACCGCACTCATTTATATCAATTGTTTAACAGATTGGGCTTTACCCATTTTAAAGTCACTATTTTTTATTGGGCTGTTGCCATTTTACAAGGATTCGGAGCCTTGTGGATGATAACCATTCCAGGTCCCATGCGGCTGATGGTTTTTTTGCCTTACTTGATTTTTCAAATGGTCTACACTATAATCATTGTCCATCATGCGCGGAAAGGAGGATTGTTGTGAAGCAGCCATCGCCAAATATCATTTTTGGACTGAAGGATTATCCCCGACCACGGCAATCGGGCTTTTTTTATCATAAGCCCCCAACTATATTAGGAAATTTTAAAATTAAAACCCTTGCGGTACTCGATCTTTATATCACGGACGAAGCCTACCTGTCCCAGGTGCTCTCCGAGGGCATTGACAAACTTCTTACTGATAAAGTCATTGCTGCCAAAAAAGAATTTTACCTGACCAATTATGCCACGGAAAACATGAAAGATTTTGTGAAAGATATCCTTCACAAGGTGATCCAGGCCAGGCTTTGATCTGTTCATTGGGCAGCAAATTTTGGGAAATGATTGAAGTTTTATTAGAAAATAAAACTTCCGGGTAACCTCAGCAGAGCCCCCCCCCGATGGGTAATAGGAACCGGCCAATTGTGCCGTCTACGGTTCCGGCCGGGCCCATTGCCCGTCGGGGGGGGGGGCGGCATAATACCATTTTCAATATTCGTTGTGTCCATCAGAACATGCCCGTCTATATGAAAGGATAAATATGTCTAATATTCTTTCATGCTTCGTTGTGGGTAGGCCGAGGCCAGAATACGGTCTGCCCGTGGCAGTTATAGTCAAGCTCGGTTTTATGGGCAGGAGATTAAACGTTGTCCCGCCAAATGGGACTTTCAATTGTCGGACGTCAGCCGATTTTAACCATAGTGTTCTGTCATCACTTAATTTTAGGGTTGCCGATTTTTAAAGATGCCGTGGTGTAATACTCTACAGTATATGCAATCTTAAATCTTAACCTTACCCATGTACTAAACCCGTATCCTGGAATCAGGGAGAAATCATGAGGGATATTTTTATAGCCGATGGATTGCTCGGCAACTTGCATGCCAATAACACCTTTAATGATAAAATTAAAATTATCCACACGGATCTTAAAACGCATTTTGAGTTTGTCCACCGCATTGCTGTCGTATTGTATGACTCTGAAATGAACGGATTGTCATCATTTATCCACAGTGGCATGGATGACCCCATAAGCGCTTACTCCTGTGATATTGATGCGGCACCCTCCTTGAATAAACTAAGAAAATTACATCGTCCCCGGCTGGTAAATGATCTGGAGTTGTTCAAAAATGGTGAAAATGAACACACAAAAACCATTGCTGCCCAAGGTTATGGTTCAAGTTATGCCGTCCCCATGGTGGATGGAGAAAAATTTCTGGGGGTTGTTTTTTTTAATTCCTATGAAAAAGAAGTGTTCACCATGGCATCCCTTCCTATACTCAATATTTTTTCCAAGCTTATCAACTGCCTTATTGTAAACCGGCTTAACTCCATACGGGCCATGATCGGTTCCTTTAAAAGTGTGTTAAACCTTGTGAGTTATAAAGATCCGGAAACAGGAAATCATCTGGAAAGGATGGCACGATATTCACGCCTGATTGCCCAGCAATTGGCAAAATCTGAAAAATATCATTTGAATGATGAAATGATTGAGTATCTGTTTTTATTTGCCCCGCTCCATGATATCGGAAAAATTGGAATCCCCGATCATATTCTTTTGAAACCGGGAAAACTCACCCAGGCAGAATGGCAGATTATGAAAACTCATTCCTCCAAGGGACGTGATATTATTGACACCATTGTGACGCAGATGGGATTAAAATCCTTTGAACATATCTCCCTTTTACGTAATATATCAGAGAGTCATCATGAAACCATTGATGGTAAAGGATATCCCAACCGACTGAAAAATGATGAAATTCCCATTGAAACCCAGATTGTGTCCGTGGCAGATATCTTTGATGCCCTTACCAGTGAACGTTCGTATAAGCAGGCATGGACAAACGAAGATGCCTTTGTTGAGTTGAAAAAACTGGGAGGTACTAAACTAAACCAAGCGTGCATAGACGTTCTCATTCAAGAGCGAAAATCTGTGGAAAAAATCCAACAGGCATTCAAGGATTAAAGTCTGGAGTATCCGCTTAAGGCGGTACCGCCTTTAAAATCAAGCATCTTAGCAGCCTTCAATTTAGGGGTCGAAAGCTAATTATCCACATAAAAACCTTTGAAAATATCTCGGATGAAGTGGGTAACCACCTATTCAAATAGATTAAGGACAAAAAACCAATGAAAATCGGAATCATCGGTCTGGCCCAGACCGGAAAGAAAACCTTGTTTCAGATATTGACAGGCAGTGAACTCAAAGAGCAAGGAGGTGCCCCAAAACCCATACCGGGAATCGCAGACATTCTTGATATTCGGTTTGATAACATGGTGGAGATGTACGCCCCCAAAAAAGAGGTGCGGGCCCGCATTGATCTTGTGTTGTTACCCAAAATGGAACAGGAAAACATTGCCCGGGGAGATATCTTCAGGGACATTGCTGACATGGACGCCATCTGCCATGTGGTTCGGGCCTTTGAAGATGATGCCATCTACCATGCCGAAGGATCTGTGGATCCACTGCGAGATACCCAAATGGTCAATGGGGAGTTGTTGATGCACGACCAGATCTTTGTGGAAAAACGCATTGAACGTATTGAAGAGCTGGTTAAAAAGAAAAAAGATGAGGATCAACAAAAAGAATTGGTACTCATGAAAAAAATGCAGGCCCATCTGGAGCAGGAAATCCCCCTTCGCCTTATGGAATTCACCGATGATGAAGAGTTCATGATAAGAAGCTACCCCTTTATCACCAAAAAACAGATGATCCTGGCTGTGAATGTGTCTGAGGATGATCTTGGGAATACGGCTCTTCTTGAAGACCTCAAGGTTCCCTGTGAGACCCAGGCCATGGAAGCCATGCTGGTGTCTGCCAAGGTGGAATCTGAAATTTGTCTTTTGGACAACGAGGAGGAAAAAGCAGAATTTTTGGCGGATCTTGGCATTGAAGAGACTGCACTGGGCGGGCTGACCCGACTGTGCCTCAAGGCACTGGGACTTATCTCCTTTCTCACCGTGGGTGAGGATGAGGTCAGGCAGTGGTTGGTGAGAAAAGGATCGCCAGCACCCGTGGCCGCCGGGGTTATTCACTCGGATCTCCAACGGGGATTTATCCGGGCAGAGGTGATCAAGTATGATGACCTCATGACCCATGGATCTGAAGCAGAACTTAAAAAAGTGGGGAAAATGTATGTCCAGGGCAAGGAGTATACGGTGGAAGATGGGGATATTTTAAATATTCGGTTTAAGGTGTAATACCAAAGCATCCTTCATTCACTGGTTGCACTTTTTCACAGCATTAATTCCTTTGAGTGTAAGTACCCATGTATATGTTTTTCGGTATTTCACAGAGATATACCATTGATATTTATGAGTTTTATTTTGAGGAATATATTCTCGGGTACTTACAAGCCAGAGTTCAGTCGATTGCCGGATAAGAATGCTTCGAGATGCAGGCATCCTTCATATGACCACAAAATTACTTTACAGTCTTTTGGAAAAAAACTCCTGCACATGGGGAATGTTTTAAAAAAGTGTAAAGTAATTTTGAAGGATGCCGAGATGCACAGGGTTTTTTTCGTATTCAAGGCGGGCTTTTCCATGAATAGTTGTTCTATGTTATGGAAAAATCCACCCCAGAAGACTATAGACGTTTTTCAAGACTCTGACGCAGCCGATTCAAACGCTTCTGTCAATCGTGCCTTGATATACTCAACCCCTTCTTCATCATATTCATCAAGGTCAAAACAATAGCCGTCATCCCCCATGAGTCCTTCGGGGATCAGGTCTCCCTTTTCATCGGGGTCGGTGACCATATCACCATAAAAACACACAGACAGCCACCGTTCCGTGGGATCATCATCAATGACATCTGCCATGGCAAACAGTTTTCGCTCTGACTGATTTTTGTGCCGGGGGCGAAGGGAATAGCTCACCCCGGGCCGGGCGTTGAATTCCAGGGTGATTCCCTCCATGGCCATGATGTGATCTTTAATGGCAATAAAGGCTTTTCGGGTAAGGGTTTCTGTGTCTTCCCATTCATTGAGTAATGTTTTAAGTGCTTCCATGATTCACCTCATGTTTTCAGGTTATAATTTCATAAATCAGGGAGCCTCGGACAGATGTTTCACCAGATGGCCAAGCTCTGGAAATATCAGACTTTGGCAGGCCAGTTTGCAGGCGTTGAGGCTTCCGGGCATGCAAAATACGATGGTATTGCGAATAATTCCGGCCGTGGCCCGGGACATGATGGCCGCAGAATCAATCTGTTCAAAACTGAGCTGTGCAAACAAAGGACCAAAGGCGGTGAGTTCTTTGTCAAAAAGCGGAGAAACCGCCTCCACAGTGACATCCCGGGGGCTTAAGCCCGTACCGCCGGACATGAGAATCACATGGGGGCCCACGTCGTCAACCACATGGTTTACCATCTTCTGGATGGCCTTGACCTCATCGGTGACCACATGATGAACCACAGTTTCGTGGCCCTCTTTTTTGATCTCTTTTTTCATCCAGATACCGCTTTTATCCTCTGCAATCCCCCGGGTGGTGGAGACGGATACAACGGCCAGCCGGATATTTTGGGGCACCTTTTTTTTATGCAATAGTGTACTCATTATTCATTATCCTGTTCAATTAATACCCTGTCTTCACCATCATATTCTTTCAGGAAAACATTTACGGTGTCACTGTGCAGGGTGGCAACGGTGGTGCCTTTATAATCGGCCTGGAGGGGTAGTTCTCTATGGCCCCGATCCACAAGCACGGCAAGTTCAATGCGGGGGGGGCGGCCAAAATCCATGAGGGCGTCCATGGCTGCCCGGATGGTTCGCCCGGTAAAAAGTACATCATCCACAAGGATCACCTGCTTGTCGTCCACGGAAAAAGGCATTTTTGAAGGTCTGACAATGGGATGATGGCTGATGCGGGTCCAGTCATCCCGGTAGAGATTGATATCCATGACTCCCATGGGAACCTGTACGCCTTCCAGCATCTCTATCTTCTGCTGAATTCGTTTTGCAAGAAAATCTCCCCGGGTCAAAATTCCTGCCAGGGCAATATTCTTTACCCCCTTGTGGGCCTCAATTATTTCATAGGACATCCGGGTGATGGCCCGATCAATATCTTCCTGGGTGAAAATGGTTCGTTCTCTTTTCATATAAAAACATCCTGTTCCATGGTTCATGTGTTCCCCACCGATGATTTTTATCGACGATAAATTCAACAATTATCATTTTTTAATCACCCGGGCAAGCTCTTAAATGGTATCTATTTCAATGTTGCTTTACTATTCTTGAAAATGTTCTTATGTTTCTTTGGCTCTAATTTTAATCTTGTCCAACAATTGGCATCCTTCATATGACCATAGAGGTACTTTGCAGTCTTTTGGGAAAAAGCTCCTGCAAATGGGGATGCCTTAAAAAAGTGTAAAGTAGTTTTGAAGGATGCCCAACAATTGTGAAATTTAATGGTCAATTCTTTTAAACCATGTTGCAAAGATGTTATCAGACCAGTGTTTTGGGTTGTATGGACTCAAAACCGTGAGATGATGATAAAAAAATTACCTTAGGGAGGATAATAGTATATGAATGTTCAAGAAATGATCAACCAACTCAAAGCCCACCCGGATTACCATAAAGCCGGTATGATTCTATGTCACAACGGTGTGGTTCGCGCCACATCCAGGGAAGGTGAAGAGGTCACAGGACTAAAGGTTACTGTGAATCATGAAAGACTTAAGGAGATTGTGGATTTCCAAAGGAACAGGCCGGGCATTGTTGATGTTATCGTGGAAATTGCCGAAGAAAAAGAGCTTCAGGTGGGAGAGGATGTCATGTATATTGTGGTGGGAGGGGATATCCGGGAAAATGTCATTGCCGTTCTCACGGAAACCCTTAATCAAGTTAAGGCTGAAGTGACCTCTAAGACCCAATTCTTTAAATAACGGGCATGTCCTGTAGGACACAACGAATATTGAAAATGAAGTGTCCAAGTAGCCTCAGCAGAGCCCCCGGGGAGGGGTAATGGAACAGACCAATTGGGCTGTCTAACAGTTCCGGGTCGCTTCCATTACCCCTCCCCGGGGGCGGCATACAGCCATTTGGCTCCGCGTCTACGACCCTATATTCGTTGTGTCCGCTAGGGCATGGGTGTTTATAGGAGTTGAGAGGGAGACAATATTGCAACAAGTTACACTCAAATTGATTTGTCAAGAAGTGGCAGATCCCACCAGAAAAGGATGGCCCCCAGGGTACTGCCTATCAGATCTGCCACAACGTCCATGATATCGGCATGTCTGCCGGGAACCAGGGCTTGGTGAAGCTCATCGGACACCCCGTACAATGTGCTGAGTACCACGGCCAGCACAATGATTTTCCATGAACCTTGGCCCGGCAATTTCCGCTTTAACATCCGTACCATCAACGCCCCCAGAAGTGCATATCCCCCAAGGTGCAGTGATTTATCAGATAAATCAAGATTTTGCAGCATTTCGGGGGAGGGAAAGCTCGACTGCACAAAAATGACAATGCAGTAAATCACCAGGGGCCATTGATAGATCAGGGCCTGTCTATTCAAATAATTTGGCATCCAGGGTTCTTTCCTTGATATGCTTCAGTACAACCTGTGAAAAGGCATCCATGGTCAGTCCCATGCGAACCTTACCATCCAGAGTTCTCACGGCCAGGGTACCTGTTTCTTTTTCTTTTTCACCCACAGTGATGATAAGGGGAACATAGTTGATCTGGGCTTCCCTGATTTTCTTTTTCAAGCTTTCTGTTCTTTTGTCCACTTCACATCGGATACCCAGATTTGACATCTCTTTTTGCAGCTTTTCAGCATGGGGGTTGAGTTCGTCATTAATGGGGAGCAAAATAGCCTGAACCGGAGCCAGCCATAAGGGAAATTTCCCGGCAAAATGTTCCACCAGGATTCCGAAAAACCGCTCAATGGAGCCGTAAATAACTCTGTGTATCATGACGGGGCGGTGTTTTTCATTGTCAGCGCCCTTGTAAGTGAGATCAAATCGTTCTGGCAGGGCCATGTCCAGCTGGATGGTTCCGCATTGCCAGGTTCTGCCCAGGGCATCCTTAATGTGGATATCAATTTTAGGACCATAAAAGGCTCCGTCACCTTCATTGATGAGGTAATCCCGGCCATATTTGTCCAAGGCATTTTTAAGCCCGTTGGTGGCCTGTTCCCATTTTTCATCGGATCCAATGGATTTTTCAGGACGGGTGGACAGTTCCAGATGGAATCCCAGGCCAAATTGGCTGTACACCTTTTCCACCAGTTGAAGTACCCCAAGAATTTCATCCTCAATCTGCTCTGGCATCATGAAAATATGGGCATCATCCTGGTGAAACGCCCGGACCCGGAACAGTCCTGACAGGGCGCCGGAAAGCTCATGCCGATGAACCAGGCCAATTTCTCCGGCCCGCATAGGTAAATCCCTGTAGGAATGAGATCCGGTTTTGTACAGTAACATGCCGCCCGGGCAATTCATGGGTTTGATGGCATACTCTTCCTCATCCACCACAGAGGTGTACATATTTTCTCGGTAATTTTCCCAATGGCCGCTCTTTTCCCATAAATGGCGGCTGAGCATCACTGGGGTTTTGGTCTCCACGTATCCTGCTTCCCTGTGGGCCTCCCGCCAATAATCCAGAAGCACATTCCACATATCCATGCCCCGGGCATGGAAAAAGGGCATGCCTGCGGCTTCCTGGTGGAAGCTGAATAGATCCAGTTTGGTGCCGATTTTACGGTGATCCCGTTTCTGGGCCTCTTCAATGAGGTGAAGATATTTTTTTAGCTCTTTTTTATCAAAAAAAGCGGTACCATAGAGACGCTGGAGCTGTTGCCGGGTCTGGTCGGCCCGCCAGTAGGCCCCGGAGGTTTTCATGAGCTTGATGCCCTTAATCATGCCGGTGTGGGGGATGTGGGGACCCCGGCAAAGATCTGTGAATCCGCCCTGACGGTAAAGGGAAATCTCCTGGTCTTCCAGAGCTTCGATGAGTTCTACTTTATAAGGATTGTCCTTGAATATGGCCAGAGCCTCATCCTTGGATACCACCGTGCGTTCAAAGGTTTTTTTAGCTTTGATGATTTTTTGCATCTCCGCTTCAATGGCTGGAAAATCCTCTTCAGAGACCGGATCCATGTCTATGTCATAATAAAAGCCATCTTCCACCACAGGTCCGATGGTGAGATCCGCACGTTGGTAAAGGGTTTGTATGGCTTCTGCCATGACATGGGCGGCACTGTGCCGCAAAATTTCAAGGGCATCTTCATCCCGGGTGGTAATAAACTTTAATCCACAGTCGCAGGTGATCTCACCGCTTAAATCCATGGGTTGACCATCCACCTCCATGGCCACACAGCTTCGGGCAAATCCTTCGGAGATGGTCTTTGCCACATCCATTCCAGTGGGAAAGGCTTCAAAAACCTTTATACTATTATCAGGAAGTGTTATGTTAATCATTGATTTTAATCCAATATTAAAGTGTTTAATTAAAATTTTATATGAAAGTCTCAACAACATGCTAAAATTAAAGGACTTTCGTTTTTCGTTGTGGGCAGGCCAAATCCCCAATATGGTCTGCCCATGGCAGTTATATATGAAAATGTTGGTAAAATAGAAAGTTATTGTGGCATCCTTACATATGAGCCCAAAAGCATTTTACAATTTTTTGGGAAAAAGCTCCTGCAAATGGGAAATGCTCTAAAAAAGTGTAAATTATTTTTAAAGGATGTCGTTATCTTCTATCTTTGTTGTGGGTAAACCCAGGCATCAATCAGGTCTGCCCATGGCAGTTATTTATAAACTCCTGTAAAACCCACTGTAAAAACAGGAGTTTTAATCCGGCATGATACCTTTAAACGTATTCATGTCGCTTATGTGTGGAAAACTCAAACATTAAGGCAACTGCCTGAAACGGTCAAGAAAAAAATGATTGATTATACTATGATCAGCTCAGATGAGGAGTTAGCAAGTATATGTAACACGCTAAAAACAAAAAATCAAATTGCCATGGATCTTGAGGCGGATTCCATGCACCATTTCAAGGAGAAGGTTTGTCTGATACAAATTGCCGATGATGCACAAAATATTATCATTGATCCGTTGGTCATCACTGATTTTTCTCCTTTGAAATTGTTTTGTGAAGATCCAACCATCACCAAGGTCTTCCACGGCGCAGATTTTGATATCAGAACCCTGGAAAGGGATTGTGATGTTCGGATTCACACCCTTTTTGACACAGAGATTGCCTGCCGTTTCCTTGGCATCCAGCGGCGTAGCCTTGCCGCCTTGTTGAAAAAACATTTTGATCTCTGCCTGGATAAGCGATTCCAGAAAACCGATTGGTCAAAAAGGCCCCTGTCGGACGAGATGATCACATACAGTATCAATGATGTGGTAAATCTTCTGGAACTTTCCCAAATTTTGAAAAAAAAGTTGGAGGACTGCGGCAGGCTGGCCTGGGCCCAGGAGGAGTTTCAACTCCAGACCCTTGTAAAGCATGACAATAATGCCACAGATCCCCTTTTCATGAAATTCAAAGGGGCCGGGAAAATGTCCCGTCGAGGTCTGGCTGTTCTGGAACAGCTACTCCATGTCCGCATGAACATTGCCAGTCAGAAGAACCTTCCTTTATTTAAGATCATGGGGGCCGAAACCATTTCCCGCATGGCCACCATCCGTCCTGTTACCCTTGTGGAACTCAAGCAGTCAAAGGCTCTGAGCCCCAAGCAGATGGGAATGTACGGTGATAAATGCCTCAAAGCCATTCTGGAGGGTCTTGCCGTTTCTCCCGATGGGCTGCCGGTATATCCCCGTAAAAAAGCGCCGGATATGGCACCTGAAATTCCGGGAAGAATCCGTGCCCTTAAGGAGATGCGGGAAGAGATGAGCAAGAAAACCGGCATGGAACCGGGATTTCTCATTAACAACGCCATGATCACCACCATTGCCATGGCATCCCCCGGCAGTCAGCAAGAATTGTTGGAAATAGACGGTGCCAGGCACTGGCAGATGGATATTCTTGGACAAGAGATTATCAATATTTTAAACATATGCGCTTGACGTGGCCTGTTTTTTGAAAATAAGTGATGGCCGTTTTTTATATGAAAATCTCAGCAACGTGCTAAAATTAAAGGACTTTCGTTTTTCGTTGTGACTGGTCTCACAGCTATGGATGTTTTATTAGAAAATAGAACTTTCAGGCAACCTCAGCAGAGCCCCTCCCCCGATGGGTAATAGGAACCGGCCAATTGTGCCGTCTAACGGTTCCGGCCGGGCCCATTGCCCGTCGGGGGAGGGGCGGCATGATATCATTTGGCTCCGCGTCTACGACCCAATATTCGTTGTGTCCAGCAGGACATGCCCGTTTATATGAAAATGAAGTGTTAAAGTACCCTCAGCAGAGCCCCCCCCGATGGGTAATAGGAACCGGCCAATTGTGCCGTCTAACGGTTCCGGCCGGGCCCATTACCCGTCGGGGAGGGGCGGCATGATATCATTTGGCTCCGCGTCTACGACCCAATATTCGTTGTGTCCTACAGGACATGACCGTTTATATAAGAAAGAGTAGGCATGTCTAACATTCTTTCATGCTTCGTTGTGGGCAGGCCAGGGCCAGAATACGGTCTGCCCGTGGCAGTTATAAAAAAATGAAAAAGGATTTTTAACATGGACGTAACCTTTTCCAAAATGGAGGGGTTGGGGAATGATTTTATCCTCATGGATGACAGAACCGGTGCCATAAACCAGCACCATAATTACCCCGACATTGCCAGCAGACTCTGCTCTCGCAATTTTGGTATTGGAGCAGACGGTCTCATTCTGATTCTCAACTCCTGCACCGAAGATATTCGATTTCGTATTTTTAACACCGATGGCTCCGAGGCCCAGATGTGTGGCAATGGCATGCGCTGCTTTGCAAAGTTACTTTTTGAAACCGGAATTATAACCCAACCTCGATTTCATGTGCAAACCCTTGCCGGACGGGTAACGCCAGAAGTGCTTCTTGACAGGGAAAGCCGTGTCACCGCCGTTCGGGTGGACATGGGAGAACCTATTTTGCTTCCAGAGAAAGTCCCTTTTAAAGGGGCGCTGCCAGATTCTGTCAGCCACCCCCTCACCGTGGGAAATGACACGGTTTTTCTCACCCCCATTTCCATGGGCAACCCCCATGCCGTAGTTTTTGTACCGGACGTCAAAGCTGTGGATGTTGGAAAAGAAGGTCCTCCCATTGAAACCCATCCCCGGTTTCCTGAAAAAACCAATGTGGAGTTCATTGAAATTGTGAATACCCATGAAATTAATATGCGGGTGTGGGAGCGGGGAGCGGGTGAAACCCTGGCCTGTGGTACCGGTGCCTGTGCCGCTGTGGTGGCATCGCACTTAAACGGTAAAACAGACCCGGAGGTCATGGTGCATCTGGCGGGTGGTGATCTCAATATCCGCTGGGATAAAAAGACAAACCATATCCACAAGACAGGGCCTGCCACCTTTGTTTTTTCTGGTCAATGTCAGCTTTAGATGCCAGCTTTAGACTGCCTTTGTTTTTTGATATTCTATGATCAAGTGTTTTTTGTTTAAGTACCTGAGCATATATTCCTCAAAATAAAACCCATAAATATCGGCATCATTCATATCACATCAAAAGTACTTTACACTCTTTAAGGACGAGCAGCGCAAAATGGGCATTTACTTCATGAAAGTGTAAAGCAGGAATGAAGGATGCCGAAATAACGCCTATTTCAAATAAACAAAAAAAGTTAAAACCTATTTTAAAGTCTGGATAACTTTTGCTTACTTTCATGTATACACGACTTGTTTTGACTTAGTTTATCTACTTAAAAACTAACGGTTGAATATTTCAAATGACAAACCCTTCAAACAGTAGTATAGGGATAGACAAAAAATTTTCACCACCAGGCGTCGGTGCCTTAATAAACAACAGTCGGGAGACAGAAAATGTACGTACTCAGATTTTTGGACATGGATGATAAGATCCATATGGGGTTTGCCTTTGATGGAAATACCGCCAGAATAATCAAAGGAAATATTTTTGAGGACTTTGACACCACCAATAAAAAGGCGGCTGTCCAGAAAATTTTGCCTCCTGTTCAACCCACTGCCATTTTCTGCATTGGACTCAACTACAGACTTCATGCCAAAGAGACCGGCATGCCCATACCTGAGTACCCTGTGGTTTTCATGAAAAATCCGGCGGCCATCACCGGCCCCCGGGAAAGTATTATCATCCCCCGCTCGTGCATTGATCCTCCCCAGGTGGACTATGAGGCAGAACTTGCTGTGGTTATTGGTAAAACTTGTAAAAATGTTACTCCGGATGAGGCCATGGGGTATATATTCGGCTACTCATGTGCCAATGATATCTCTGCCCGGCGATGGCAAAAGCATGCCGGTGGGGGTCAGTGGATCAGGGGGAAAAGTTTTGACACCTTCTGCCCCATGGGACCTACTCTGGTGACGGCGGATGAAATCACCAATCCCCAGTCCCTGACCGTTGAATGTCGTTTAAATGGAAAATTAATGCAGGAAAGTTCCACCTCGGATATGATTTTTTCCATTGGCGAAATTATATCTTATCTATCAGAGAGTACCACACTGCTGCCAGGCACCGTTATCCTCACTGGCACCCCCAGCGGGGTGGGCTTTACCAGAAAACCTCAAGTGTTTCTCAGGTCTGGTGATGTTCTTGAAACCTCCATAACCGGCATGGGCTACCTGGAAAATAGAGTGGTTGAAGAGACTGACTAATGTGTAATCAACCGGCCCGTGTTTCCTCCATTAGAGGTGATTGCCTTGGAGACATTAAGATGTCGCCCTTGTTCTTTCCCAGATTCATAGGCCGAACGGCTGGAGCTGCTGTGGGACATGGATGTCATACTGATCCTGGGATGACGCATGTGAAAATGGTGTTGTAACCGCTTGTCTTCCACGGCAACAAGTGCGCCCAGGTCATGGGCATCAGTTTCCGGGTTTCCCATGGCCCGGGCCATGAAATTCCTTTTCTGTGATCCAAGTTGTTCCTTAAATCCCGCCACCACACCCGTCATGTATCCAGATCTACTCCGACAGTTAGGGTGTTTTTTTTTGTATTCCTGCCAGTGGGATTCTGCGTATTTTAAAATATAATGAAATACATAATCAGCAATCTTGATATTGGTAACCGTCCCCGTAATTTCCAGTGCATAACCAGCCCGGCCCCGCTGAACTATGAATGAGTTTACCCAGACGGTTTGCACAAAATAAAAGTCTTCCACAATCACCGAAGCAAGAATTGCGGCCTGGCTTCGTTTAAGTACGGGATCTGTGATAAGAATGGATTCAAAAGCCCTTGGTTTATCATGGTGGATGATATCAATGTTGTACTGGGAAATAAGCTGGTTGGCCTTGGCAGCGGCGGATTCTGCTTCAAATCTGTTTTTTGACGCAGCAAGTCCCATAAGTTTTTTTACTTTGCCCATGATTTTATCCGGCTCATTCTGGGCATTTTCATCTTCCCACACCCTCTCTTCCAGGCTGCGATAACTGCCAGAGGCCCGGGGATTGGCCTGTATTTTTCTGCAACACATCTGGAAAATTTCTCCGTGGGGGGATTGGACTTGTTCTTCAGGAAATGTGGCAGCCATCTGGTGGGCCACCTCATGTCGCAGCACCTCAGCTATGGAGTCCCATCGGCCATTCATCAAAAGACTCCGGCTCAGCCGAATTTCACGGACATCATTCATCCATTGTCCCAGGCAGGATTTCATGTCCATGATCACAAATGAAGGCATTTTCAGTCTGTTTGCCAGTTCATGATCCGTATATTTCAGATTGAAAAGAATTCTCTTCCATTCAAATTGAAGTCTTTCAAGCATTTCCCGCTCCAGTTTTTCCCGGAGCATTCCTTCTGTTTTTTTCACATTTCCTCTTTCACACGGTTATCAAGTTTTATTTAAAAACAAAATCAGTAATTACAGCTAATAGACAACAATATGTATTGAGTTCTCGTATAGTGGCCCATCATATGCCAACCCCTAAATAAAAATAAAGCAGATGGGCATCCTTCATTTCTACTCTATGCTTTTCAGAGCAAGGCTCCCATTTGGGGGAGTGTCTTTCAAAAAAGTGTAAACTACTTTTGGGGGCATATGAAGGATGCCAGCAGATGAGCTATTCCTCTGTCAGGAAGCGATTGATCCACCGACTGAATATCAGGACGTTGGTATACACCCCGGGTGCTCTGGGCATGGCGCAGCCGATTCCCCAGCTGGTAATGCCTAACAGCAACCAGTTGTTCTCATTATCGCTGTAAACAACCAGAGGTCCGCCAGAATCACCATCACATGTATCAATACCGCCCCTGGGATATCCGGCAACAAGCATGGCTGGTGGTATAAATTCGTCATCATATGCGAGTTTCCCGAACCCAAAAGGCAGCATCATGACTTCGGCTTCCATCAAATTGTCAGGGTAATTGTAACCAGAGCTGGACATATTTCCCCATCCAATAATAGTGGCTGCTTCAAACGGCATGAACAAAGGAAGGTCTGTTATAGAAACTATACCTATCGGTTCCTGAATGGAAGGCTCAACTAAATGCAACAAAGCAATGTCTCCAAACTGATTCGAGTAATCATATCCGGGGAAGGGTAAAATCTGGTCTACAACGATTCGCTCCCCGTCTGATCCGGTTAACTGATTCTGTCCGATGAGTACCTCAAAATCTCCCACATAAAGACCATCAACGCAGTGAGCTGCTGTGACTACCCATTGAGGTGCAATGAGTGAGCCACCGCAAAATTGACCGTCATATGCATTTTCGCCACTGTAAATCAAAGCAGTCACCCAGGGATATTTTCCGCTGTCAACTTTGGTGCCACCGATTATCTTTGTAGCTGAGCTGCCTGTGCTTACAAATGAGGAATAATTTTTTAGTGATGGCTGGTCTGCATTTACATGGGTAAATAGAAAAATATTAACGACAAGGCTGATGCACAAATATCTAAAAATAAATTTAATCATTCTGTTTCCTTATCACTACAGCGACATTTTTAGTTAAATCCGTATGACAATTAATTTTTATGAGCTAAATTAGCACTAATTATACCCTCTATTCGCTTATTTTGTAAGACCTCAATAACTCGGGGAGGATAAAGCCTGCTTACCCTTTAAGCGCTGGGTGCCATTCAAAAGAATGGCCTGAATGCCCGGATTTATTGAGAACTTACCTTATTTTTTTATAGCGTATTGAATTTGTTAATACTAAAAAATTGACCATTGAAAACAATACCTTCGCCAAATTCAAAAACGATTTGAAATTTATTAATCAAAATACCATAGGTTGTGCCAGTTTGGTAATAAAATTGCAATATATAGATTGATATTTAAGCTAAAATAAAATTGGCGAAGGTGTTGGAAAAGACAAGGTGTTATTTCATATTAATTAAGGCTGTTATAAAAATGATCGAAACGTGGAATCATAGGCAAAAGAACACACAGGGTGTCTTTAGGGAGTTCATGACAAATAACCTACCCATCTTCACTTAAAATATGCTGTAAATACTGAGCATTAAATTTGAAAGCGGGTAGTTTGATTATGCTGAAGTCCCTTAGCCTTGACCATGCACTAGTACACCTAATCATAAATTCCTCGGGGTTATGCGTGAAATAAACCTTTGAATCTCAGGTGTTTTTCAGTTGCGTTATCCCCCGATAGATTTAAGATTTGGTGTAGTAGAGATATATTTTGAGGATCATGTATGAACCTCTAATCTATTTGTGGATCATATTTTTGGATTTATGATCCACAAACGAAGTTGAAGATCATTCATGCACCACAAAAGCTTAAATCAATGTATTGCTGAACTGTTCGGAGAAGGTGACCAAGAGAAGTCCACCATGTTGAATCAAGCTGTGCTCCTGGCATTGTATCTGATAAATTGGCCTGATTAAAATTTTTCCAGGCAAGTGGTTCATGGCTAATCCACCCTTCGGCAGATGCCGTTGATGAGGTGGCGGGGTGTGCCGACCCTGCACTTGCCCACTTTGGTGCATGCCAGGAAAAAATCCGACTGAATCAGTCGGATTTTTTGTTTGTGGTGTGCTTGCGGACTTTCCTTCAGCTAAGGTAACAGAAAGATTGAGGTGGGATCCCATGGTGAAGAAGTTTTTTCAAATCAAAGGGTTCCCGGTACCTGGATGGGTTTTTGACCTGGATGGCAAAGGCCTTTGATTTTCCCTTGAAGTATTGGGCATCCTTCATATGAGCCCCAAAGTACCTTACAGTCTTTTTGGAAAAAGCCCTGCAAATGGGAAATGCACTAAAAAAGTGTAAAGTAGTTTTGAAGGATGCCAAGTATTGATTAAAAAAGCCCTGGGTAATGCCCGAATATTCTTTTGTCCTGTCCCACAATGAGGCCGGTTTGTCCTGGAGGATATCTTCAACTTTGAACTCTCCAATTATCTTTCCAACGGGCATGGTGGCATAGATAACAATGGTGTCCACGTTTTTTTTGAATAGTACTTTTCTGAATTCATACCTCTTATCACCAGATAGGATCTTGTCGGCAAATTCCGGTTTAAAAAGAGGCAGGATATCAGTAAAAAATAGATACGCCATATTGAAAGGGTATTGGGGCTAGCTGGTGAATTATGGGACTACATGCAGATAAAGGAAATTGCAGAAGGTGAGATTGATGACTTCTTTTCCATGGATCATGGGGTTGGTAAAAAGAGCTTATCCAGTTGGAAAGCCGTTCTTTATGGCTTTTGAACATGGGTGGTTCGACGTGAAAAACGAAGATCAAAGTTGGAAATGCCAGAGTTCCCGGATATTCAAGTCAAGATGAAAATAAAGACCGTGGTTTCAGTATCAGACCAACAAGGGATACTTGAGGAGCTGCACCGGATTTCTTGGGGCATTAATCCAAGAATATGGTTGGGGGTCAAACTGCTATCCATCTACCCACGGGTTCGACCTGGGGAAATGTTGAACGTGAAAGAGGGGTATATTAATTTGAATGATGGGTGGATTGTTTGTTTACCCGGGTACAAAACACGCCACTGTTACTGCCTTGGGCAAGCTCATGTCACCGGAGCAGATTAAGCACAATGTCACCGGTCATACTTCAGATGCGTTTGAAAGATATTTTCTTCCAGATCACCAGGATGCCATCAGCGCAACACGTCAGGTTGCACAAATGCAGTCTGATAAACATCTGATAAATTTTTTAGGGGGGTAAAAAAAGGATAAGTTATTGAATTTATAGAGTAGAGATGGTGGCGGCGGCGGGAATTGAACCCGAAGCAGCACTATTTTACCTTGTTAATTCAAATACTTGTGGTGCTGGCCAGCATTTTGGCAGCACCTTATCCAGTCCTCCTAAAGTTTCCATTTTAACAAAATCAATATACTTGATTATAAGGTCTTTTTATGAAAAAAGCAAAATTCAAATGAATTCGTATTGTGCAACAATTACCTTGGCCGGTGACGACGGTTATTTTGTCAGGTTAAGGTGGCTTAATGAAATCAATGGGTTTATATGAAAGTCTCAGCAACATGCTAAAATTAAAGGACTTTCGTTTTTCGTTGTGGCTGGTGGTTACAGCCATGTATGTTATATGATAGACAGAGAGATTCACCGTGTTTCCGGAGCCAGGGGCGCGGGAACTCCATCCCCCGTTGGCTCATCAACGGCTTTTGCCGAGGCCAAGTCAGGAAGACTTTGAACAAGTCAGACTTCCAGAAACCTAAACGATTCGACGTAGTGAGACTGATGTGCTGAAGCCCATGTTTCTTAGAGAATGAAAGGATTGACAAAATATTAATAATGTGTGACTAAAACACATTACATTCTGTAGAACTATATAACACGGAGAAAATAAAAAGCCATGATTCCAAATCCGAAAAGAAAATATGATGAATTTTTGGAAATATTGAATGGCATGATCCCCCCCAAGGATGTCAACGTATTCTTATTAAATAGGATCCAAACTGAAGCACAAAGGATGAAAGATGATTCACCGGCAGAGGCATTTGCATTGTTGGGAGTGGTTTCCTGTTTAAGAAACAATGTTGCAGATATGCATATAAATCACAAAAATGCGTTGCATTATGAAAATTCTCCAAGACAAAAAGAATTGTACGGCACATCTCTATTAAATTGTCATCTGTTTGCTGAAGCGTATAAATATCTTTTGCCATATTACGAAGAAACTGATGGAAAAGACATTGATACTCTTGATAAACTAATCCGTTGTGTCTTTTATTTGGATCGGGAAGATGAGTTTGACCAATACGTAAAGGATTGGTTCAAATTGACTGGAAAAGATCATTTGTTGGCCACTTCTTTTCCAGAAGATGATGATTTCCATCTATCTACTTTTATGGACTGCATGGACACCCATATAAATAGTAATCCTGACGTGATTGAGGAATTAGATGCTGATATGTTTGCCCTGGCCGAAGAGTTAGTAATCGGGGTCGATATTGAGACTTAAAGGGTGGAAGATTCGTGCTACAGATATTTTTAACAAACTGTACGGTGACTTGGTTAAATCCGTTTTCAGTCTTAGCAAAAAGCATCCTGAAGCATATAGAGTACATCCCCGAACGAAACTCTTAGCGTCAATTCAAAAAGCAATTAAAGAAAATGTCCCATCAGATCCTGGGCATAAAAATTTTAGACTCGGCAATACCATTGGGAAAAAATATAGTCATTGGAGACGGGTAAAGCATCAAATGCCTCCCAGATATCGAATGTTTTTTCGGTTTCATTCAAATTACACCCAGAGCCATGATTCAAGCCCTTTTAAATGTATAATCTTTGCTTGGTTTAATGATGAAACCACTCTTCGTAAAAATGGTTCAAAGAGTGATGTTTATGAAGTTTTTAGATCCCTTTTAGTGAAAAAAAGATTCCAGACGATTGGGCAGATTTATTGCAATCAGCAAAAAAGATAAAAACTAAATAATACGAATATCATATCCTCATTGAATTTAAGGGTGGCTTGAAAGGGCTGCCCTTTTTTATGCTCATTTTCGGAGAGTGGATCAAGTAACCATCAAATAAAAACCTCTGGATCCATTTTAGTTCAAGACCTGTGAAGGGATCTTTGACCCCAGGGATTACCAGGCCAGTAAGCCATATTCTTTTATTAATCTATCCAAAAAATATTTAAAAAGGAAGCAGCACCTTAAAAGCTACAAGGAGGCCAGGCGGCACATAAAAGTTGCCCAGGATTATTTTGGGGACCGCAATGTAAAGGAGATCAATGGGGCAGATATTGAGGACTACCTCTACTCTATTGAAGGGATATCAGAAAAGACCCGGGCAAACTACATGTCGAGAATATCTGATTTTTGGAAGTGGATACTCCGACGGCAAGTTATCAATTTGGCTCAAATGCCGGTTTTCCCTGAAATTAAGTATGAACTCGGGTACCGTACCATTACCGATATGGACACCCAGGAGGCCATTATCCAAAAGGTGTTTGACATGACCTAAGTACCCATGCATATGTTTTTCGGTATTCCACAGAGATATACCGTTGATATTTATGGATTTTATTTTGAGGAATATATACTCGGGTACTTATGATTTGAATTCAAAGGTATGGCTGGGGATTGATTTACTGGCATCATACGTTAATTTAAGACCTGGGGATTTGTTGAAATTGAGTGAGGCTGATGTGGACGTGGTACATGGGGAGTTAACTTTTCATTATCCCACCAAGCGGAAAAATAAGTTGAAGAAAACCCGACTTCTTGATCATCACATTGAAATTATTGCAGAGCTGAAGGACAGGCACCTCGCTTTAGCCGGTGTTTTGTTTTTCTGTCACCATGGCGGAGTCCAGAGCGTAAAACCAGATCAACCTTTTGGCCCAAAATATTTAAAGAGCCGGTGGGATGATGCATGCAGGGCACTTGGTATTGATGGTCTTGATTTATATGGGGGTACCCGGCACACCACAACAACAGAAATAGCCCGTCGTGCAGGTACGGCAAATGCCAGAAAGGCATCAGCGCACGAAACAAACAAAGCATTTGACCGGTATTGTCAATACGAAGATGATACGGCTTTTGAAATGATCCGAATTGTAAAGGGGAAGAAACAGTCTGTTCGGGTCAAGAAATGATGAAAAAAGGAAGCCTAAAAAGCAGCATTTAGGCAGCACCTTTTCAAGGGGTTAAAAACGCTGAGACCCTCGTCAATAAAGAAAGATGATGGTGGAGGCGGCGGGAATTGAACCCGCGTCCGAAAACAATCAGCAGTGGCTTCTACATGCTTATCCTGAACTTTGAGTTTAGCTAATAGGTCTCCTCCAGGAGGGATACCTTGCAGCATAGTCTGATAAATTTAACCAAATATGAGTCAGACACACATATTTAGCTGGCCCACATAGTCGACGCCCATTATCGAAACCTGCGGGAGGAATCTCGACTGGACGGAAGCTACCTTTAGGCAGCTACAGCGTAATTATAATCGTCTGCAATTACTTTTTTTTCCACCAATTTTACGAGTTGGCAGAACGCTCGGCATGCAACCAAAAGCCTCAAAATTTCCGTCGAAGCCTTTACGCCCCCAAATTTTAAAAGATCATATTATTTCATCCCATGGGTTGATCAATTTTTCCTGTGGAATTTAATAATAGACTAATATAACCCTTCTTTCCGTGAAAGTCAATATCCATTTCTGCCAATACATTATGGTTGGTGAAGACATGTCTGTACGACGTTTCAGTTCAGTCCCATGGTAATTTCAAGTTTTTCAATGTCGGTGACGAGTTGTTTTTTTATTTCCGGAGACAGATTTGGTTTTGCAAGTTGCCGTTGAAGTGCTGCCAAGATCATCTCTTCTCTGTATTCATTGCAGGTGTACTTTTTGGGGGAAGTGGTGTCTGAAGGTGCCATGTTATTGCCTTTGCTCCTTTAAATGTTGTTTCTGGTCAGTCATAGTCCTTTGATTTGCCACCACATGATGTCCATAATGGAAAAATAAAACAGCACATGCCGTATAAAAAATGAAAACTTGCGACTCATGAGATTGTTCTCAACGGCATTTTATACCTTGCCATAAAAATATGAATCCAGATAACATTGCTGGCTGATTTTTCCGGGGCTATGCAAAATAATTAAGTTGAGTTAAAATCATAATTTTTGGGCATCCTTCAGATCACTCAGGAAGCCCTTTGCACTCTTGAGGGAAATGGGCTACCAACTAACATTTCAGCGACATTTTTTAAAATCAGGGACTTACAAAATGTATTATTTCAGATACCTCAAGACTGCAAATTGTCCCGCTTTAGACAGGTAGTCGGTAAATGAGCCCGAACAATGGGATTATTATGCCAACAAGTGTAAAATAGAAAATCAAGAATGCTGATTTGCAGATTTCTCAATATGGATACGTCTGGATGGGGATAGTGTCAATGAGAATGTGAAAAATATTTACCAGGAGGAATGCATGGGGCCCGGACAGGAAAAGATAGACGCGTTAAATGCCAGAATGGTTCGACTGGGTATCAAAGAAGAAGAGATCCAGGAAAGGTTCATTAAATCATCGGGCCGTGGCGGCCAAAAGGTCAATAAAACCAGTTCTGCTGTGTTTTTGCGGTATCTTCCCACTGGGATTACTGTAAAATGTGGAAAAACTCGCTCCCAGGCTCTGAATCGTTTTCTTGCCATGAGACGTCTGGTGGAAGCGGTGGAAAAATACCAAACAGGTGCCCCTACAGTTCAGGATATCCGTAGGGCCAAGATCAGGAAACAGAAAAAAAAGAGCCGGAGTAGGGCGGTCGCCAAATACAAGAATTTAAAGTATCCTGTTTAAATTTTATGGTAAACATTGTTTGATATGGAAAAATAGATTTTTAGTATTAATAAAAACAATGGGTTAAAAAATCACTCATTGATATCATCAAAATCCACCCTGGAATTTAAATAGGATACAATTTAAACTTTGATGCGACTCAGATAAGCCATTTGAAAAGTGCTGATAAATGAATTTGAGTTATTGATCCCAAGGTCAGTCAATTGGGGGTGAGCGAACTTGGAATCAAGCAGCAATGATTAAAAAGCACCTATTTGACAGGGTTTTATTTTAATACCCATTTTTTCACAGGCAGAAGAGACATGGGAGGGTTTGAGCGTGAGTTGTCTGGCAATGTCCCAGCATTCAATACAGCTAACTCTATTGTCCTTTGTCTGTTTAAGAAGCGCCTCTTTTAATTCTGAAGAAAGATGTACTTGAAAATCAAGATTTTTTCGGTTCCCTTGATTTTCATGTTCATGGCCAAACAGTCCCAGGATGCATAGGGTGAGCCGCAGTTCAATGAGATCTGCCTGTACTCCCACCTCCCATGGTGGCATATGAAATGAGCGGGCAATGGCATGGATGGCAGCGCAGGAGATTCGTCCTTCAACAGCTTTTTTTTCCAAGGCATGTGCAATCTCAGGCAAAATGGATTGTTCGGTGTGTTTTAATGCGTAGTGCGCTGCTGTATTCTGTTTCATGGATGGGGTTCCTTGTATGTCGATTTTTTTATATGAAAGAGTAGATGTGTCTAACATTTTTTCATGCTTCGTTGTGGGTAGATTGGGGCCAGAATACGGTCTGGTCTGCCCGTGGCAGTTATAAAAAATAGGCAAGAAAACTCCTGAGTTTTTAGCTCAGGAGGTGTTGTCATTGGGCTCAGGTTCACAGATTGTATCTGTAAAATAGAAACCAATAAAAGTGGCATAACGCAATTCTGCCACCACTTGCAAAGCGGTTAAGGTCAGAGCCACGGGCGTTTTAGTTTTTGACAGTGCCCTTTTCTTGGTATATACACTGGTTACTGGTGTTTCATTTTGTTGCCATAACATATAGAATGGGCAAGTATAATAGTTTAATCTGTTGTTTTTTTAAAGGACAAAAAGTGAGCCTGACACAAAAAGATGTGAATAAAAATTTTCACATGATCTATATTGCCTCTTGCGGTGAAGGGATAAATGCCTATCACCTTGCACAGAGTGCCCTTGTTCAGTTTCCTGCCAATGACATCACCGTTGTCAAAGTGCCCCAGATTCGTTCAAGATCCCAGGTGGATGATCTGGTGGAAAAGGCCGCAAATACGGAAAGCATGATTGTTCACACCATGGTGAACACCGAACTTAGAAAATATATGACCCGCAGGGGAATGGAAAAAGGGGTTGTAACCATTGATCTCATGGGGCCAGTGTTGTCCCGGGTGAGCAGTTTCCTGGACAGTGATCCCATTGAGCAACCCGGCCTCTATCGGAAAATCCATAAGGTGGATTTGGATCAGGTGTCGGCCATTGAGTTTGCCCTGGCCCATGATGATGGCGTAAACCCCGAGCATCTTGATAAAGCTGAAATTGTGCTCGTGGGGCTTTCCCGGGCCGGGAAAACGCCCTTGTCCATGTATCTGGCCGTTCTTGGCTGGAAAACCGCCAATGTGCCCCTGGTTATTGGGGTTCCCATGCCTGAAGTACTCAAACAAATTGATCGCAGGCGGATTATTGCCCTGAACATTAACGTGGAGCAGCTCATCGCCCACCGGAGAATGCGCCAGGACACCCTTGGCACCCGGGATATCTATGCCTATGTTTCCCGGGAGGATATTGAAAAGGAGATTAATTTGGCCCGAAGGCATTACATCACTCATGGGTACTCCATGGTGGATGTGAGCAATAAACCCATTGAAAACAGTGCAGAAGAAATCATTGAGATGATTACCCGACGGTTTAAAGCGCTGGCCCATAAAAGATAACCTCATAAATGGAAAAAAATATGAAATATGATGAAATAAAACAGATATTGAAGAAAAAGACCTGTCGCTGGCTGATTACCGGGGCTGCTGGTTTTATTGGTTCCAACCTGGTGGAAACCTTATTGGGCTTAGATCAGGAGGTTACAGGCCTGGATAATTTTTCCACGGGATTTGAGCATAATCTGGATCAGGTGCAGAGAGCTGTAACCCCGGCCCAATGGCAGCGTTTTTCACTCATTAAAGGGGATATTAGGGATACAGATACCTGTGCCCGGGCCTGTGCTGGCCAGGACAAGATACTTCATCAGGCAGCCCTGGGGTCTGTGCCCCGTTCCGTGGCAGATCCGCTCTTAACCCATGACAATAATATTACCGGACATCTCAATATGCTGGTGGCAGCCCGGGATGCCGGGGTGAAACGCTTTGTTTATGCTGCTTCCAGCTCCACCTATGGGGATCACCCGGGGCTTCCCAAAACCGAAACGGTGATCGGAAACCCCTTGTCTCCCTATGCGGTGACCAAGTACGTCAATGAACTCTATGCCGATGTTTTCCATAGAACCTATGGCCTTGACACGGTGGGGCTTCGTTATTTTAATGTGTTTGGGAGGCGTCAAGACCCCCATGGGGCCTATGCTGCTGTGATTCCTCTCTGGTTTTCAGCTTTGATAAACGATAACACCGTGTACATCAACGGGGATGGTGAAACCAGCCGGGATTTTTGTTATATTGACAATTGTGTACAGGCCAATATCCTGGCGGCCATGGTGGTGGATGAAGATGCTATAAACCGGGTGTACAACGTGGCTTTTGGACAACGCACCACATTGCTGGAACTTTTTTCCCTGATTCAGGAACGGGTGGGACAAAAAGTTCCCCAGGCTCTGAATGCAGAACCGGAATTCCGGGACTTTCGTGCTGGTGATGTACGTCACTCCCTGGCAGATATCTCCAGTGCGGTGGAACATTTGGGATATGCGCCACAGTTTTCCGTGACCCAGGGCATGGATCAGGCATCTGCCTGGTACATGGAATATCTTAAATAAAAAAATAAGCGAATAGGGAAAAATAAATTATGAATATAACCATAGTGGGAACCGGATACGTGGGCCTTGTCACCGGCGCATGTTTTTCCGAAATGGGCAGTACCGTTACCTGTGTGGATGTGGATGAACAAAAAATTAAAAACCTTAAAAAGGGCATTTTACCCATTTATGAACCGGGGTTGGAAGCTCTGGTCATTGAAAATCACAGGGAGGGATTGCTGCGATTCACCACCTCCCTTGAATCAGCAGCACAGAACTGTGATATTTTTTTTATTGCCGTTGGTACGCCTCCAGATGAAGACGGCTCTGCTGATTTAAAATATGTGCTCCAGGTGGCCCGGGATATTGGTCGGGTGATCAACCAATACAGCGTCATTGTGGATAAGTCAACGGTGCCGGTGGGAACGGCTGACAAGGTTCAAAAGGCGATCCAGGAATCCCTGGATCAACGGGGCAGTGACCTTGAGTTTGATGTGGTGAGCAACCCTGAATTTTTAAAAGAAGGGGCAGCTGTCAATGATTTTTTGAGTCCGGACCGCATCATTATTGGATGTGACAGCCAGCGGGCCATTAAACGGATGAAACGGCTCTATGCGCCTTTTTCCAGAAACCGGGACAAACTGATTACCATGAATGTCCGGGATGCCGAGATGACCAAATATGCAGCCAACTCCATGCTGGCCACCAAAATTTCATTTATGAATGAAATGGCCACCATTTGTGAACGTCTGGGGGTGGATGTCGAAAATGTAAGAAAGGGCATTGGATCAGACCAGCGCATCGGGTATTCCTTTATTTATCCCGGATGCGGGTATGGGGGTTCCTGTTTTCCCAAGGATGTCACCGCGTTAATTCGCACCAGCCGGGATGTGGGGGTGGAACCCCATTTGCTGGCATCTGTGGCCCACAGGAACAGCCTCCAAAAAGAAATTCTGGGAAACAAAATTAAAGCCCGGTTTGGCAATGACCTGTCCGGAAAAAATTTTTGTATCTGGGGGCTCTCCTTTAAGCCGGGCACCGACGACATGAGAGAAGCCCCGGCCGTTGTGCTGATTCATCAGTTGGTGGCAGCCGGGGCAAGGGTTCATGCCTATGATCCTGTGGCCATGAGCCAGGCCAAGGGGGAATTCCCCGTCGCTTTTTTTGAGGAAAATAAGGTGCGGTTGTTTGACACCGCCTATGACGCCCTGGTTGATGTGGATGCACTGGTGTTGGTGACAGAGTGGAAGGCATTTAGACAACCGGCATTCCAGGCCATGGCCAAGGTGATGAGACAACAGATTCTCTTTGATGGCCGAAATTTATACGATCCAGGAGAGGTTAAGGAGCATGGATTTGAATACCATGGTATTGGAAGAGACATTATCGGGAACTTATCAGGAGTATAAACGCTTGACATGAAATATTTTCCTATCAGAATTGTTGCCCTTTGTATTTTATTGACACCGGTGTTTTATACGGGAACCATTTCCCTTATTGAGAGAAGTTGCGTGGGAAGGTATCAGCAGGAGATTGAGCATCGTGTGCTGGGGGATACCCAGTTATTGATCAACGGATCCATGGGGGTCAGTGAATCCATTGAAAAGAATATCAATCGTTTCCTTGAATCAGATGTGTGGGTCAAACGGTTTGGGTTGCAGCTGGACATTCTTGTATTTGCCAATGAAGGCGATATTTTATATCCTTTTTTTCCGGAAATAAATTCCGAGGGCATGGACATCATCAATGACAAGGTCTTCCTTGGCATTGCACGGCATAACTATACCATTCTACAACAGGGACTCACGGTTAAAGTCACTGTGAGATTGCGCCACGGTACCCTGGGTGCCAATCTTATTTTGGCGTTTTACGTCAGTATTGCCATGGGGATTTTCTGGATTTATTACCGCCGGGGCATGGGAAAATCCATCCAGGAAAATAAAGAGAAGAAAAAACGGTTTACCGCGTTGTTGGTGGATGAAAAATCCCATAAAAAAAGCCTGGGAGTCCTGAAAAAAGAGCGGGTTCGTCTTTTGCAAAAAATGACGGATCTGAGGGAAACCTACCAGGATGCCCAGAAAAAGGCCACCATCACCGAAGAGGAGATGTTTGATGAAATCGTGTCTCTGGAGAACCGACTCACTGAAAACGTGGATCTCCAAAAGGAAAAAACCTATGAGATTGAGCTTTTAAAGGATAAGCTGAAAAAATATGAGCAGAAAAAAGGGGGTAAGAAAAAGCAGAAGGGAATTGATTTTACGGCCAAACGGTTTTCGGT
>Ga0307929_1000192_pt1 | contig 64898 bp, 74 predicted proteins | sample AceLakmetage1330_FD_203160 | JGI IMG/M metagenome (GOLD analysis project Ga0307929, IMG submission 203160) | Saline water microbial communities from Ace Lake, Antarctica - #1330 | ecosystem: Environmental > Aquatic > Non-marine Saline and Alkaline > Saline | place: Antarctica: Ace Lake... | reverse complement strand
GAAGAAAACTTGAATGAAATGTATAATTTAAGTTAAATAAAATTAAATGAAGTTAAATGAGGTTAAAGGAGAAAAAAGTGAAAAGAATCAAAATTAAAAAATAATTAAGAGGAGAAAAGATATTTTCTAAATTTTAATAAATAACAAATGATAAGAACAAAAAATAATATAGAACAATAATTAAAATAAAAAAACTAAACTTAAAAATATACAAAGTTCAAATAATTAATTCTACTCAGTTAAGGAAATCAAGGGGTGAGAGGGATATATGATTTATTTTATTAACAAAATTTTATGATCAACTTTATACTAAAAACATAAACTTTATACTAAAAATTATATTAAACATAAAAATACAAACACCCATTTTCTCTTAAAATAATCTTCCAGTGGAAATCAAGGGGTCACACCCTATCTATCGACGACAAATAATTATTTTTAAGATGATTTTTTCTTTTAAAAATAATAAATTATATTAAAATTAACTACTGAACAATAACAAAAAAAACATAAGGTTTATAAAAACAAGCATCTTACCAAAATGATAACTTCGGTTAAAGGAGATAAACTAAAGATGCTCGTTCAAAATGAATTTTTAAAAAAAATCAAAGATTTTGGTTTGAATACTTATGAAGCTAAAATTTGGACCGCTTTACTTTCACGAGGTGTAAGTACTGCAGGTGAATTAAGTGATATTGCAAATGTTCCAAGAAGTAGAAGTTATGACGTTCTAGAAAGCCTTGAAAAAAAAGGTTTTATCATAATGAAAATTGGAAAACCTATAAAATACTTAGCAGTTCCTCCAGAAGAAGTCTTGGAAAGAGTTAAGAAAAAAATCCAAGATGATACTACATCTCAATTATCTAGTCTTAATAAACTTAAAGAATCAGATTTATTAACTGAATTAAATACACTTCATACAGAAGGAGTATCACTTGTTGATCCTGCTGAAATTACTGCATCATTAAAAGGCAGAGATAGACTTTATTCACATTTAGATATGATGATTAAAAGTGCAGAAAAATCAGTTTTACTTGTTACATCTGAAGAAGGTGCCTTAAGAAAATTATCTTTACTTTCAAAATCATTTGAAAAAGCAAATAAAAGAGGAGTTTCAATAAAAATTGCAACTGCTTTAACTTCTAAAACTAAAGATTTACTTAAAAACATGGAAAAATTTGCTAAAGTGATTGATTATACAGGTAAAGGAAGATTTTGTATTATTGATGATAAACAAGTAATGTTTATGTTAATGGACGATAATACTGTTCATCCGAATTATGATGTTGGTATTTGGGCAAATACAGAGTTCTTTAGTGAAACACTTTCAAGTCTTTTTGGTTTAGCTACTAAGAATCTAAATCTTAAAAACTAATTTTTTAAATAAATTCATTTTACTTTTATTATGAACCCAAATTTAAAGATAATAGGAACATCTCACATTTCTAAGTTATCAGTTTCTAAAATTAATACTACATTTAAAGAATTTAATCCTGATATAATAGCAGTTGAACTCGATGTTAAACGTTTTCACAGCATATTTTCTAATCAAAACAAACAAAATTCTAAACAAAAATCATCCATGTCTTTATCTTTAATTCCAAAAATTGGTGTTACTGGTTTCTTTTTTCTTATAATTGGTAGATTTATTCAAAAGAAATTAGGTTCAATTGTTGGTATGGAGCCTGGATCTGATATGATTCAAGGAATTAAACTTGCTAAAACAAATGATAAATTACTTGCTTTAATAGATCAAGATATTCAAATTACTCTTAGAAATTTTTCTAGAAAATTTTCGTTTAAAGAAAAATTAAGATTATTCAAAGATTTATTTATGGGTTTAGTATTTAAAAAAGGACCTAAAATCAAGTTTGATTTAAACAAAATACCTTCTCAAGATTTAATTTCAACTTTAATAACTCAAGTTAAAGATTCATATCCTGGTCTTTATTCTGCTTTAATTGATGATAGAGATAAATTTATGGCTAAAAAATTATTTCATTTAATAAATAAAAATCCTGATAAAAAAATAATGGTTATAATTGGTGCTGGTCATGAGGCTGGTATGAAAAAATATTTCAAGAAATTAGAACAATCTAATCTTTCTTTAAAATAATAAATTATTTAAATTGTGTTTTGTAATCTTCACATTATGTTTAACAACCTAATTGCACATTCTAAAGTTTACTTCAAATATAGTGTTAGTGAACAAAGGCAACTTTTTTTAACAGCAATTATTTTTGGTTTCATTTTATCTTTTAGAATGTGGGGTGGAGATACATTTAATGCGATATTAGGTTTTACCAATTGGTTTTTTTCTACAATAATAATTATTTCTGCAATGCTAATTCAATTTACTCTTCAAAAAATGGCTGCGATAGATAGAGGTTATACTATGAAATTTCATTGGTGGCTTCCTGGTGTGTTAATTGGTTTATTATTATCCTTTATTTCATTTGGTTTTATTCCTTTCTTATTTCCAAATTCAGTATATTATAAACATGATAAGAAATTACGTTTAGGTCATTTTAGATATGGTACTAATATGAGAGAAATTTCAACTTTATCTATTTGGGGTGTTGTAGGAAATATTGGTGTTGCAATGCTTGTAGGATTAATTTATTTACAATTTCCTTCATACCTTTTATTATTATTTGTAAAATTAAATTTATTGTTCGCATTTTTTTCTATGCTTCCAATTCCAACAATTTCAGGTATGAAATTAGGTGATGGTTCAACTCCAGGATTTACAATATTTTTCTTTTCAAGACAATTATATGTTTTTATTTTTGCTTCATTAATATGTTATATAGGATTAATTTATTTCTTAATAACAATTTTAAACAGTTTTTGGCTTTTATTATTGGCAGCTGTTTTAGGAGCGATCATCTTTTTCTTTTTCTCAAGAATAATTGATGGAAATTTTTAGAAAAGGCTAACAAATGCTTTTTGTCCAAGATAAATTGCAAATATGATTGTGAAAAATTTTACTGAAAAAACAGGTATTAATATAATGTAAACTCCAATAGTCATATCTACAACACTTGCGAAATCTCCTTTGAATGCAAAACCTTTTATCAATAAGTATGCTGCAAAAATCATCCCAACTCGCCACGGAATTGCTCCATTTACTAATAAAACCATTGCAATTAGGCTTAAAAAATCTAAAAAACCCAACATTTTAAATATTATCATCCTAATTTAGAATTCAGTAATAATTTAAATATATTTACAAATTAAACAAAAATAACATGGTTTTACCGATCGGTTTTGAATTATTTCTTTTATTATTCTTAGTTTTAGGTATAGTATTTTCTTTAATTGTTAAAAGTTTTATTTTAAAATTAATAGTTATTTTTTTATTTGGTGTAATAACATCTACTGCATATAGATTTACAGGTTTAGATTTTCCATACACATTTTTATCTTTAGCTTTTGTAATAGGATATATGATAGTTGTAGGCTTTAATTTATGGATTTTAGTGCTTTTTTTAGTTGGATTATTCTTTGGAAAATTTCTCAAAAAATGGCTTAACAAGCATTTTTATGCCCAGAATTAAGGTTTCACGTCGAAAAATTTCGAAAAATTTAAATAAACTCTAATCAAAATATAAGTAAATAATTAGTTTTTTTATAGACGAGGAGCTTATTCTTCGCTATGAGGGGTATGTTAAAAATGGCTGAAAAAGTTGCAAAAGCTGGTGTTAAAAAAGAATCAGGTTACCTATATTTCGTTGATAAAGATGGTGATGTATCACGAGCTGTAATGTCGCGTGGTGGCGGAAAAAAAGGAAAACAAAAAGCTGAAAAAGTAGCAAAAGTAGCTGCTAAAAAAGAATCAGGTTATCTTTACTTTGTTGATAAAGATGGCGATATCTCACGTGCTATCATGGCTAGAGGTAGAAAATAATTCTTATAGTTTAATCTTGCCAACGATTAAGTTCGTTGTGCAATCTTTTTTTATTAAATTTTATTTACACTGGACATTCTTGGATAATACTTTTAAAGTTAGGAGCAATTTCTCTTCTTCGTGAAAGTAATAAAGTTTTATGAGGAAAATTTATGATAAAAGACTTTAAACCAAGATCATATCAAGAATCAATCTTTAAATCTGCTTCTAAAGATAATACTTTGGTTGTTTTACCAACAGGTCTTGGAAAAACTGTAATTGCACTTCTCCTCGCAGCACACAGATTATCTCTTTATTCTAATTCAAAAATTCTTATTTTAGCTCCTACAAGACCTCTTGTAGAACAGCATCTTAAAACCTTCAAAAAACATTTTAATCTGAAAGAAGAAGAAATAGTATTATTTACTGGTTTTGTAAAACCTGAAAAACGTGTTGAATTATTTGAAAAAGCAAAAATTATCATTTCAACTCCCCAAGGATTGGAAAATGATATTCTTTCTAATAGATTATCTTTAAATAAAGTAAGTTTATTGGTTGTTGATGAAGCACATAGAGCAGTAAAAGACTATGCGTATGTATTTGTTGCAAAACAATATGAGAAGAAAGCTGATCATTCTAGAATCTTAGCTTTGACAGCATCTCCTGGTTCTGAGATGTCTAAAGTTGAAGAAGTTTGTACGAATTTATTCGTTCAAAACATAGAAATTAGAACTGAAACTGATCCTGATATTAAACCTCATGTTCAAGATGTCGAAGTTAAATGGTTTGAAGTTGATTTTCCTGAAAATTTTGGAGAAGTAAAAGTTCATCTTGAGACTGCTATAAAACGAAAGGTTCGTGAAGTAAAGGATTTAGGTTATTTTTCAGGCGATTATTCTAGTCTTACTAAAACTGCTCTTCTTACAATCCAAGCAGAACTCAGAGGTCTCATTTCTTCAGGTGAAAAATCTTTTGAAATATTAAAATCTATAAGTCTTCTTGCTGAGATTATGAAAATCCAACATGGTCTTGAATTATTGGAATCTCAAGGCTTAGAACCTCTTCAAAAATATTTAGAAAAGCTTGAAGATCAAGCAAAAACTACAACAGTTAAAGCTGTAAAAAATCTTGTTTCTGATACTGAATTCACTTTAGCTAAAATGAAAGTTGAAACCATGATTTCTAAAGGTATAATTCATCCTAAAATTAAAGCTTTAGAAGATATTGTTGTAAACGAAAAAACTAAGAATCCAAATGTCAAAATAATTATTTTCACCCAATATAGAAGTGGTTCGTCTACTATTCAATCTTTACTTGAAAAACAAAATATTTCTTCAAAAATGTTTATAGGTCAAGGAAAATCTGACGGTAAAGGACTTTCTCAAAAAGAACAAAAACAAATTATTGATGAATTTTCGAATGGTGATTTTAATTGTTTAATAAGCACTTCAGTTGGTGAAGAAGGTCTTGATATTCCTCAAGTCGATTTAGTTATTTTTTATGAGCCTGTACCCTCTGCTATTAGAACCATTCAAAGAAGAGGAAGAACAGGTAGGTTGGAAAAGGGAAAAGTTTTCATTTTAATGACTAGAAAAACACGTGATGAGGCTTATAGATGGTCTGCTTTTCATAAAGAAAAGAAAATGCACGCTAATTTAATTAAATTAAAAAATAAATTTTCTAATTTAGTTGTTAATGCTAATAAAGAAAAGAATTCAAATTTAGATTCTTATGCTAAAAATAATGAACCAGAACTTAAAGTTGTTGTTGATTATAGAGAAAAAGGGTCTCGTGTTATGAAACGTCTTTCTGATGATAATGTTATTTTAGATTTAAAATCTTTATCTGTTGGAGATTATAGAATTTCCGATGATGTGGTTATTGAATTCAAAACTAAAAAAGATTTTGTTGATTCAATTATTGATGGTAGAATATTACACCAAGCAAAAGATTTAACTCAATTCTTAAAACCAATAATTATGATTGAAGGTGATGAAGATATTTATTCGCAAAGAAACATCAATCAAAATGCGATTAGAGGTATGATTTCAACTTTGACAACTGCTTTTAAGATACCTATAATTTTCACTAAAAATCCTATTGATTCTGCAGAGTACATTAAACTTCTTGCAAAAAGGGAATTAAATCTTGATAAAAAAGAATTTCAAATGCATTCTTCTAAACCTTTATCTCTTAAAGAACAACAAGAATATTTTATTAGTTCTTTACCAGGTATTGGAACAACTTTAGCAAAACCTCTTTTGGAAAAATTTGGTTCGCCTTCTAAAATTTTATCCGCTTCTGAATTAGATCTAACAACTGTTGATTTAGTTGGTAATAAAAAATCTAAAAAGATAAGAGAAGTTATAGACTCAAAATATATTTAATTTATTCTTCTTTTAGAACAACAAGTGTTTCTGTTCCAATCATTCCTTCTGTTATTAGAAGTTTATTTTGCATAAATTTTCTCATTTCACCTTCATTTTCTAAAACAACTTTAGCAATAATATCATATCTGCCGTATATTTCATGAACTTCAATTATTTCTTCATAACTTCTAAGTTTTGAACTAACAACTTTTAATTTTCCGTGAGAAACTTTTATTAATACATATAGTATATTCATTTTATTATTTTAAAAGAACAATCTTATTAACTCTTTCGCTTATGTTCTAATATCCACTTTAGATATAAATTAAACATTTAAATAAGCAACCCATTCTATATAACTATGTTCATAAGTACAACTTTAAAATTCTATAAGCGAGAAGATATTCAGAATGAAATACTTCGTGTAGCTGAAGATAGAGAGGTTGCAGTTCGTTATAATGATCGTTTTGGTAAACGTCCTGATACTTTGAATTATAACAGCGATATTCTTGCTCATGCAAAAAGAGGCACAACTTCTTTTCATTGTTCTGAAGAAAGATGGTATAACCCTCTTCAATTAGGCACAAATCTTAAACCAATTGATCTTGATGAACTAAGAAAAGGTTGGGATTTAGTTTTAGACATTGATTGTCCTAATTGGGATTTTTCTAAATTAACAGCTCATTTAGTTGTTAAAGCTTTACAAGCACACAATATAGTATCTATTTCTGCAAAGTTCTCTGGAAACAAAGGTTTTCACATAGCAGTTCCTTTTGAAGCATTCCCTGACAAAATAGGTGGTAAAGATACAAAAAAATTATTTCCTGAAGCTCCCATGCGTATTGCAAAGTATCTTTTAGATTATATCAGAAAATTCATTGAAGTAAAAGGAGATATTATTTCATTTGATGGTTATGAAATATCATTATCTAAATTACATGAACTATTTCCTGATAAAAAAGAGGAATTAGTTCAAACATCTTGTAAGAATTGTAAAGTTAGAATTAAAGCAGATAAAGTTCATATTGCAAGTTTTGATTGTGTGTGTGGCTATTCTATTAAATCAACTGAAGAAAAAAATTATCTTGTTTGTCCTAAATGTTCTAAAATAATAGAGAAAAAAATATTAAAGTCTCTTTGTAATTGTAGCCCTAGTAAGGTAAATCCTAAAAAAGATTATATTTCTCAATTTAACCCATTTGCTATAATTGAATTAGATACTCTTCTTATTTCATCTCGGCATTTATTCAGAATGCCTTTTTCATTTCATGAAAAATCGCAATTAGTATCTGTTCCTATTCCTTTAAGTGATATTCTAACTTTTAATAAAGAGAGTGCAAAGCCAGATAATGTCAAAATTTTATCAAAATTCTTAGATAAAGATGCTCCTAAAAATCAAACAGACACTTTAGTTCTTCAAGCGTATGATTTTAATGTTGAAGTAGAAGAAGAGCACAATTTCAAAAAAGAAAGAGAGCAAAAAGAGTATGATGAGATTTCCGAGGCTATTTCTGAAGAATTATTTCCTCCATGTATAAAGAATATACTAAAAGGTATTGAAGATGGTAAAAAAAGAGCTATATTTGTATTATCTAACTTTTTACTTAATGTAGGTTGGAATATGGCTGAAATCAGAACACGTCTTGATGAATGGAATAAACTAAATGTTGAGGAATTACGCCAAGTCTACATAAATGGTCAATTAAGGTATAAAGAACTAAATAAAAATAAAAAAGTACCTCCACCACCTAATTGCGATAATAAGGCTTATTACAAAGATATGAGGGTTTGTACACCTGATGAATTTTGTCGTAGAGTGAAAAATCCTTTAATGTATACTATATTTAAATCTAAAGATGCTGCAAAGAATAAAAAAGTTGTAAAATCTAAAAACGCTAAAGCGAAAAAAGATTCAAAAAAGCAAATTAAAGTGGCGTCTGACACAAAAAAGAATATAAGTCAAGACAAATAGGTATGATTTCACTTATTTCGTCATTTTACAATCACAATCTTTATAAACGAACTAGAATTTCGTAATGAAAGTTCAAGTTAATAATAATTTGGATTTATAGTCAATGCCTGGGGAAGAACCTTTTTCAGTACTCGTATTACACGATTTCTGAGAACAACATTTTTCAAGGCAAATTAAATGAGGAAACATAAATGCCAACAATAAGACGCCCAAGAAAAGGAAGTTTACAGTTTTGGAGACGAAAACGTGCTACAAGAATGTACGCAAGAGTTAGATCTTGGTTTGTTTCAAAAGATGTTAAACCTTCAGCATTCGCAGGTTATAAAGTCGGTATGACTCATATAATGGCTGTTAATGAAAATAAAAATTCTCATCTTAAAGGTGAATTAATGAGTGTTCCAGTAACAATTCTTGAATGCCCACCAATGAGATTCGCTTCTGCTCGTTTTTATCAAAAAGAAAACGCAGCAACTGTCCTTATAAAGGAAATTTTTTTTAAAACTGAAAAAGAACTTCTAAGAAAAACTACAACTGGAAAAGAAAATAAAGCAGATTTAGATTCAATTAATCCAGACTTATATGATAATATTACTGTAACTGTTTATACTCAACCTAAAAAAGCAGGATTTGGAAAAAAGAAACCTGAAATTTTTGAAATCGCTTTAGGCGGTACTAATACTGAAAAAGTAACTTACTTAAAAGAAAATGCTGATAAGGAGTTTGCTTTTGATTCTGTTTTTGGTCCTAACAACTTTGTTGATGTTCATGGTATAACTAAAGGAAAAGGTTTCCAAGGTCCTATGAAAAGATTTGGAATTGGTAGAAGAAGTCACAAATCAGAAAAAAGTATTAGAAACCCTGGTTCATTAGGTCCATGGGTTAGACAACAACATATTTCTTGGAAAGTACCTCACGCAGGTCAAACAGGTTACCATCAAAGAGTTGAATATAACAAACAAGTTTTAGAAATTTCAAACGAAGTTGAAAAATATGGTGTAGACTTTCATAAATATGGAAATATTAAATCAACATTTATTCTTATACACGGTTCAGTTGCAGGTCCTAAAAAAAGACTATTAATCATGACTAAACCTAAAAGAGCAAAATCAACAAAACATAAACTGGCTATACAATGAAACTCAAAATATTAAACTTAAGCAAAACTGAAACAGGAACTATCACTTTACCTAGACAGTTTGTCGAACCTTTAAGAAAGGACTTAATAAAAAGAGCATTCTTATCTATTCAAAAAAGTAAAATTCAACCTTACGGCGCAGATCCAAGAGCTGGAAAAAGATCTTCTTCCGAATTATCAAGAAGAAGAAAAAAATACAGAGGTTCATACGGCGCAGGTATTTCAAGAGTTCCTAGAAAGATTCTTTCTAGAAGAGGAACTAGAATGATGTGGGTTGGAGCATTTGCACCAGGAACTGTTGGCGGAAGAAGAGCACATCCTCCTAAAGCTGATAAAATTTGGGATGAAGGAATTAACAGAAAAGAAAGAAGAAAAGCAATTTTATCTTCAATCTCAGCAACTATGAACTTAGATCTAGTTAAATTCAGAAATCACCAAACACCTGATAATTTTCCTTTTATCATTGAAGATAAAATCTCTTCATTAAAACAAACTAAAGAATTAGTTCAAAACCTTGAAGCAATTGGTTTTGCTGATGAACTTTTAAGATCTAAGAAAAAAGACACTATTGGTGTTTTAATTGTTACTGATAAACCAAGTAAAGAACTAGTTCGAGCTGCAGGAAATCTTCCTGGCGTTGATATAACTAGTGTATCAGAGTTAAATGTTGATTTACTTGCTCCAGGTGGAGTTCCAGGTAGAATGACTTTATTCACTGAATCAGCAATTAAATTTTTTGAAGAATCAAAAATTTTCACTTCCGATTACAAAGTACAAGAAGAAAAAATTACTAAAACTAGCGAGAAGAAAAAATGAAAGTAAAATATCCTTTATCAACAGAAAAATCTATCAGATTAATGGAATCTGAGAACAAGCTAGTATTCATTGTTGATAGAAAAGCAAAAAAACCTGAAATTAAAGAAGAACTTGAAACTCTTTTCAAAGTTAAAGTTATCAAAATTAACACAACAATTTTACCTCAAGGTAAGAAAAAAGCTTATGTTAAATTTTCAGATGAAACACCTGCTATTGATTTAGCAACAAAATTAGGATTAATGTGATTATAAAATGGGAAAAAGCTTAACTCAACAAAAACGTGGAAAAGGAAGTCCAACTTACAAAGTATCTAGTTTTAGATATGCGGGCGAAGTTTCAAACTTAAAATCAAATAAAGGCACAGTTATAGATATTATTAACTCAACAGGTCACACAGCACCTTTAGCAGTAATTAAATATACAGATAAGAAAGAAAACTTACTTGTTGCAGCAGAAGGAATTAAAGTTGGTGATGTATTAGAAAAAGGTCCTGAAGTTACTATTAAAGCAGGAAACATTTTACCTTTATCAAAAATTCCCCCAGGAGCTCCAATATTTAATATTGAACTTAAACCAGGAGATGGTGGAAAACTTGTTAGATCTTCAGGTACAACTGCAAGATTATTATCAAAAACAAAATCAAGAGTCATAATTAAACTTCCTTCAGGAAAACAAAAGGAAGTAAACCCTGATTGTTTCGCAACAGTCGGTGTAATTGCTGGTTCAGGAAGAGTTGACAAACCTTTCATGAAAGCAGGTATCAAATTTAAAGCAATGAAAGCAAAAGGCAAATACTGGCCAATTGTTTCAGCAGCTTCAATGAATGCAGTCGATCATCCATTAGGAGGAGCAAGATCTTCAAGAAAAGGAAGACCAACTATCGCTCCAAGAAATGCGCCACCTGGAAGAAAGGTTGGTATGATTAGACCACGACATACAGGAAGAAATAGATAGGTGAATTGAATGGCAAAAGAATTTTTTTATCGAGGAAAAACAGTTGAGGAACTTAAACTACTTTCACTTAATGAGTTAGCTGGATTATTCCCTGTAGATGCAAGAAGAAAAATTAAACGTGGATTTACTGATGAAGAGAAAAAATTCATGAATAAAATTCAAGAAAAAGACAGAGTTAAAACACACCTTAGAACTATAATTGTTTTACCCACTATGATTGGAAAAACAATCTTAATTCATAATGGTAAAGAATTTATCCCAATTTTAATGCAAGAAGACATGATCGGACACCGATTAGGTGAATTTTCACTTACAAGAAAACATTCAAAACATAGCGCACCTGGAGTTGGTGCAACAAGATCAAGTTCGGCTATGTCAGTTAGATAAAAATGGCTTATAAATATTCATATCAAGGAAGTTTAGAAAACGCAGCTCGAGCAGTTATAGTTGAAGGACCATTTTCAACTAAACAAGCAATTGAAGTTTGTGCAAAACTAAGAAATAGATCAGTTACTTTTGCTAAAAGATTCCTTTCAGAAGTTAAAGAAGAAACAAGAGCTGTTGCATACACTAGATTCACAGATGGTGCAGGGCACAAAACAGGAATAGGTCCTGGTAAGTTTCCAGTGAAAACATCAACTTACTTACTTAAATTAATTGAATCAGCAGAATCAAATGCTACAGACAAAGGTTTAGGATCAAGCTTAAAGATTGTTCACATATCTGCTCAAAGGGCTTCAACACCTTGGCACATGGGACGTCAAAGAAGAAGAGCTATGAAAAGAACTCATGTTGAATTAGTAGTTCAAGAGATTATCAAAACAAAAAGTAGCAAAGCTACTGTTACACCAAAGGCAAAACCTTTGAATGAATCCACTCCAAAAAAACAAGAGCCTAAAAAGGCAGTTGAGACAGAAACAGAAACAAAACCTGTTGTTAAAGAAGAAGTTAAAGTTGAAACTAAAACTGAAAGCAAAGCTGAAGTTAAAGAAACAACCGAAACAGCTCAACCTAAGGTAGATACAAAATGATTGAACGTAAATTTGTTGCAAATAATGTAAAAGAATTTCAAATTAAAGAGTTCATTAAACAAATTGTTGGACGTGTAGGTCTAAGTGACGTTAAAGTTCAAAAAACTCCTCTTGGCGAGAAAATTCACATTGCTACTTCAAGACCAGGTCTTGTTGTTGGTAGATCAGGATCAAACATTGCAAAAATTACTACAGCTCTTAAAAAAGAGTTTAAACTTGAAAATCCACAAATTGAAATTGAAGAAGTAAAAGACATCGGTCTTGATGCAAATATTATTGCTGAAATGATTGCTGGCTCACTTGAAAGATTTGGTTCCCAAAGATTCAAAGGTGTAGGTCATAAATCAATGTCAACAGTTATTGCAGCTGGAGCTTATGGTGTTGAAATACTTATTTCAGGAAAAATTCCTAGCAGCAGAGCAAAAACATGGAGATTTTATCAAGGTTATTTGAAAAAATGCGGGGATATTGCAGTCTCAGGTGTATTAAAAGCATACGCTGTTGCAAAATTAAAAACTGGAATTGTTGGTATTAAGGTAAGTATTATGCCTGGAACAATCAAACTTCCTGATAAAATTACACTTTTACCACAAGTAACAGAAGTTATTGAAGAAGTTAAAGGTTCAGAAGCAGAAGTTATCACTGAAGAAATTAAAACTAAAGCTAAAACAGAAGTAACTAAAGAAACTTCAACTAAAACAACAACTAAAACTGAAAAAAAATCAGAATCAAAATCAGAAATAGTTAAGGAAACTAAAAAACAAGTTAAAACTGTAGAAGATGTTAAAGAAGACAAAGTTGAGTCAAAGGAAAAACCCCTGAAAACTCAAGAAGCTTCAAAAGAAGACGAAAATAAAGAGAAAAAATGAAGTACAAAGAATTAGCTGGATTGACTGCAGATCAACTTGAAAAAAAACTTCAAGATGCAAAACTTGAATTAATTAAGTTAAACTCACAAATAGCAACTGGTACTAATATTAAAAATCCAAGTCAAGTTAAACAGTTTAAAAAAACTATCGCAAAGATAAAAACACTTCAAAAACAAAATGAGTGATATAGATCCAGTAACAGGCTTACCAAAGGACTTAGTTTCATTTGAAGACCTTGCTAAGGAAAGTCAGAAAATCCTGGTTAAAACAATAAAAAAAAAGTTTGGTAAGAAGTATACTCTTATCGAAGGCATTAATGAACACGAAATTGATATGAAAGATTTGGCAAAAAAGCTAAAAAATAAGTTCGCTTGTGGCGGAACAGCAAAAGGCGGAAATATCGAACTTCAAGGTGATCATTTGAAAGCTATTAAAAACGAATTGACTTTGTTGGGATTTGTTTCCGACACAATCGAGGTCAGAAAAGGCAGATGAAGATACTCAAGGAAGAGTTCATCGGAGAAACATTAGAAATCATCGAAAGCAAAAACAAATCGCTTGAGGGATTCAAAGGTTTAATCGTTGATGAAACCAAGAGCACATTCAAAATCAAAATCAAGGATGAAATCAAAATTATCCTCAAAAACATTTCAACATTTAAAATTAATGATGTCGAAATTCAAGGCAACAAAATCATGAAACGTCCGATTGATCGGATAAAAATGAAGGTATAAAATGAAAGATAACAAAAACATAAGTACAAGAGGCAGAACATTCGAAGGTACTGTGGTCTCTGATAAAATGAGAAAAACAGTCTCAATCTTATGGGGTCGAAAAAGATTTGTTCCTAAGTACGAAAGATACGAGAAAAGACAAACAAAAATCAAAGCTCATAATCCTGATGAAATTAACGCTAAAGAAGGCGACTTTGTTAGAGTTATGGAAACAAGACCTCTTTCAAAAACTAAAAATTTCATTGTTACAGAAATAATCAAAAGAAAAGAAGAAGAAAAATGAAACCAATAAAAGCTAGTATAACTAACGGATTAAACGTAGGCTCATTTGTAGATACATGTGATAACTCCGGTGCTAAATTACTAAAAATTATCAGTGTTAAATGGTCAAAATCTGTTAAAGGAAGAATTCCTAACGCAGGAGTTGGCATGCTTGTTCAAGCAGCTGTTAAAAAAGGTAAACCAGATATGAGAAAACAAGTTGTATTCGCAGTTATTGTTAGACAAAGAAAAGAGTATAGAAGACCTGATGGTACTCGAATTAAATATGAAGATAATGCAGCAGTTGTACTTAAGGATGTCAAAGGAAATCCAAAAGGTACAATTTTCAAAGGACCAATTGCAAAAGAAGCTTGCGAGCGATGGCCTGGTATATCAAAGATTGCAAGCATCATAGTATAAAATGAAAAGCAAATTTTCAAAGACATGGAATAGCAGCGTTCAAGCTCGTAAACAAAGAAAGTATGTATTTAATGCTCCACTTCATATAAAGGGCAACTTTCTTTCAGTTCATTTATCAGCCGAACTTAGAAAAAAACACAACACTCGTTCAGTTAGAGTTAGAACTGGCGATAAAGTTAAAATTATGGTTGGAAGTCGAAAGGGTGACGAACAAAAAGTTGAATCAGTCGACACAAAAAGATGTAAAGTTTATCTTGAAAAAGTTGAATTAACTAAAAAAGACGGTTCAAAAGCTAAAATCGCATTTACTCCTTCAAACTTGATGATCACATCATTAAATCTTGATGATAAAAAAAGAGTTCAAAAACTAAAAGGTCCAGAAGCAAACGATTCTGATGTGCCAAAAACTAAAGTTTTGAACGAAAAAGAAAAAACTGACAATTCAAACGATAAAAAAGGTGAACAATAATGCCAAAGAATCACTTAAAAGCACAAAACGCGCCAAGAACCTGGCCAATTAAAAGAAAAAATGTAGTTTTTACTACAAGACCAAACCCAGGTGCACATTCACAAGATTTGTCAATTCCTATAAATGTAGTATTAAGAGATTTACTTGGAAAGGCAAATACTAACAAAGAAGCTAAAAAAGTACTTCATGATCAAGAAATTTTAGTTAATGGAAAAAGAAGAAAGGATTACAGATACCCAGTTGGCATTTTTGATGTTTTATCAATTCCGTTAGAAAAAGAACATTACACAATCCTCGTTAATAAACAAAATAAGTTATTTATTCATCCTCTTTCAGAAAAAGAGTCAGAATTTAAACTTTCAAAGTTAGTTAACAAAAAAATCATCGGTAAAGATAAAATTCAATTATTAACACTTGATGGTAGAACTATAATCGTTAAGAAAAACGCTTACAAAACAGGAGATACTTTGGTATTTTCAATTCCAAAACAAGAAATAAAAGAAGTTTTAACTTTTGAGAAAGGCGCTACTGTAATCTTGTTTAAAGGATCACACGTAGGGAAAATCGCAGAAGTTGTAGAAATTGATGGTTTAACTTTGAAATTTAAAGTTGAAAACGAAGAATTCGAAACTAAGAAAAATTATGCTTTTGTTATTGGAAAAGATAAACCAATTATTAATGTAAAATGAATTCAATGAAAGAAATTCGGATAGAGAAAGTAACCTTAAACATAGGTGCAGGTAAAGATCAGAATAAACTTAGGAAAGCTGAAAAACTTCTTAAGAGTATTACTGGAATTACACCTGTAAGAACAATTACTCAAAAGAGAATTGCTGGCTGGGGTTTAAGACCTAATCTTCCTATTGGTTGTAAAATCACACTCAGAAGAGATGCTGCTAAAAAACTTTTAGTTAGACTTTTGAAAGCTAAAGAAAATAAACTTTCAACTAGCTGTGTTGATAACTCAGGAAACATTTCATTTGGTATTCACGAATATATTGACATTCCAGAAGCAAAATATGATCCAGATATTGGTATTATTGGACTTCAAACTAGTGTTACTTTAGGAAGACCTGGTTTTAGAATTAAAAAAAGAAAACTTTTGAAAACTAAAATCGCAAAAAATCATAGAATTTCACAAGAAGATGCAACAGAGTTTCTTCAAAAAGAATTTAAGATTTCAATAGGTGAACAACAATGACCACATCAGATGCAAACAAAGTATTAAAACAAATTGAACATAAATCTAAAGGAATTAAGTTCAAAAAACATAATCTTCCTAAAGATAGAAAATTTGGAAAATTAACTAAGAAATGTAGACGATGCGGGCGAACTGGTGCTCACATATCAAAATATGGTCTTAATTTATGTAGACAGTGTTTCAGAGACGTGGCTTTAGAGCTAGGATTCAAGAAATTTAGTTAAAGGTGCAAAAATGAGTTTAAACAATCCACTAGCAAATGTATTATCGTTCATTCAAAACTATGAACAATTAGGTAAAAAAGTAGTTGTTACTAATAACAATTCAAAACTAATTCGTGAAATTTTAACTATTATGAAAAACGAAGGTTATATTGCTGATTTTGAAGAAGTACCTACAAGCAGCGGAAATGAATTAAAAATTTCACTTTGTGGGAAAATCAACAAAACAAATGTAATAAGACCTTATTATCAAATCAAACTTCCAGATTATGAAAAATTTGAAAAAAGATATCTTCCAGCAAAAGACTTTGGGTTCATTGTTATTTCAACAAACCAAGGACTAATGACTCACAAGGAAGCTAAAGAAAAGAAGCTTGGAGGAAAGCTCTACGCTTACTGTTATTAAGATGGCACAAGAACAATATGTGGAAACTTTGGATTTGCCTGAAGGAATTGATTTTTCATCAGAAAAAGGAATGATTTCAGTTAAAGGTCAAAAAGGCGAAGTTAAAAAGAATTTGTTTAGTCCTATCATCACTATTTCAAAAGAAGGATCAACAATTAAATTAACTTCAAAGAAATTAACTAAGAAGTCAAAAAAGTTAACTAATACTTTTAAAGCTCATATTGCAAACACTTTCAAAGGTGTAACAGAAGGTCACGTTTACAAACTTAAAATTTGTTCAGGTCATTTTCCAATGACTGTAGTATTAAAAGGAAAAGTTATTGAAATTAAAAACTTCATTGGAGAAAAAGTTCCTAGAACTCTTACTTTCAAAGAAGGCGTTAATGTTAAAATCGACGGTACTCTAATTGTTGTTGATAGTATTGATAAAGAATTAGCAGGTCAAGGCGCAGCTTCAATTGAACAATTAACAAAAAGACCAGGTTTTGATAGAAGAATATTTCAAGACGGTATTTACATTACTGAAAAAGACGGTAAAAAGATATAAAATGAACTCATCAAAAAATAAAATAAAATTTGTACAAACTGATTCACATAAAAAGAAGAAGTTAGAAGATAAATGGAGAAGACCTAAAGGTATTCAAAATAAAAGACGATTAAATAAAAGAGGCTATGCCCCTGTTGTTAAATCCGGTTATCAAAGTGCAAAAGATGAGAAAGGACTTATCAAAGGTCTTTTACCTATCATGATTAATAATATAACAGATTTAAATGCTTTAGATAATAAAACTCAAGGAGCTATCATGGCAAATGTTGGCGCTAAAAAACTAGTTTTACTTTTAGAAGAAGCAAAAAAACTTAACATCATAGTATTAAATTTAAAATTAGATGAAAAATTAAAATCACTTAACGATTCTTTCAAAGAAAGAAAAGATAAGAAAGAATTAGTTGCTAAAGAAAAAGAAGTTAAAGATAAAGAAAAGAAAGCAGCAGCTGATAAAAAAGAAAAAGAAGCAAAGGAAAAAGAAGCTAAAGAAAAAGAAGCTGCAAAAACTGAAGAAACAGAAGATGTAGACAAAAAAAAGCTTGATAAAATTTTAACTAAAAAACAATAAGATACAAAATGAAACTTAAAACTCAAAAAAAACTTGCAGCAAGCGTCCTTAAGATATCAAAGAAAAGAGTATCTTTCGATCCTGAAAGACTTGAAGATATTAAAGAAGCAATCACGAAAACCGACATCAGAGGTTTAGTTGGTGATAAGGCAATTAAAGGCAGGCAAATTAAAGGTACTTCAAAAGTACGTGTAAGAGCAAGAAAAGTTCAAAGACGAAAGGGACTTCAAAAAGGAGCCTCAACTAGAAAAGGAACTAAAAATGCTAGAGTTAATTCAAAACAAGTTTGGATAAACAAAATCAGACTTCAAAGAACATTCATTAAGCTTTTAAAAGATAAAAGCGTCATCACAAAAGAAACTTACACTATGCTTTATTCAAAAGCAAAAGGTAACTTTTTCAGAAGTAAAAGACACCTGAAAACATACCTAGAAGATAATAAATTAATTGTAAAATGAGCCGAAAAACAAGATTAGCATTCAGAAGGAAAAGAGAAGGTAAAACTAATTATAAGAAGCGGTTAGCTTTATTAAAAAGTCGAACTGAAAGATTAGTTATTAGAAAATCCAACAAATACATAACAGCACAAATTGTTAGTTACGAACCTTCTAGTGATAAAGTCATCCTAGGAGTCAGTTCTAAAGAACTTGCTAAACTTGGATGGAAACATTCAGCTAAAAGTTTACCTGCAGCTTATTTGACTGGTTTATTATTAGGAAAGAAAGCTTCAGAAAAAAAGATTACAAAAGCAATCTTAGACTTAGGCCTTCAAACATCAATTCCAGGATCAAGACTTTATGCAGTCTTAAAAGGTGTTGTTGACAGTGGTTTATCTGTTCCCGTCTCAGAAGTGGTTTTCCCTCCTGAAGACAGATTATCAGGTTCACATATTTCAGAAAAAGTCTCAAAAGACTTTGAAACTATAAAAACTAAAATTTAATCGAAAAAATGGAAGAAGAAAAAACTTGGATACCAAAAACCGAACTTGGAGTTAAAGTCCAAACTAAAGAAATCACTAACATTGATGAAATTTTAAATTCAGGAAAAGTAATTCTTGAACAAGAAATTACTGATACTTTATTAGATTACGAAACTGAATTATTACTAATAGGTCAAGCTAAAGGTAAATTTGGTGGTGGACAAAGAAGAGTTTTCAGACAAACTCAAAAGAAAACCAAAGAAGGTAATAAACCAAGATTTACTACTCTTGCAGTTATTGGTGATAAAAATGGTCATGTAGGTATTGGTCGTGGTAAAGCTAAAGAAACTGTTCTTGCTAGAGAAAAAGCAATGAGAAAAGCAAAGCTTAACGTATTCATGATTACTCGTGGTTCAGGTTCTTGGGAATCAAGATCAAGCGAACCTCACACAATTCCATTTGCGGTTGAAGGAAAATGCGGATCCGTTATCATAAAACTTATGCCTGCTCCAAAAGGAACTGGTTTAGTTATTGAAAAAGAATGCGCAAAAATTCTTGAATTAGCAGGAATTACAGATATTTGGTCAAAAACTTTTGGTCAAACTAAAAATAAAATTAACTTAGTTAGCGCTTTAGAAAAAGCATTAAAACAACTTGTTAAAGTTAAATTTCAAACAAAACATATTTCAGAACTTTACATGATTAGTGGCACAGATAAAAATGCTAAATTAAAAGAAGATTTTGAAAATGCAGCTGTTGAAGATTCAGGTTTACCAAAAGATAAAAGAGCTATTAAAACAGCTAGAAAAGATACAAGAAAACCTGTTAAAAAAACATATAATAATAACAATTCAAAATCCAAGGAAAATAAAAAATGAACGAAGAAACTAAAACCCCAGAAACTAAAACCGAAAGCAAACCTGTAGTTAAAGAAACAAAAACTGCTCCGGCTAAAGCTGCAAAATCATCAAAAGTAGCTGTTATTTTAATTAGGGGTCTTATTGGAATCAGACATGATATTAAAGAAACATTATTTATGTTAAGACTTAGAAAAAAACATACTTGTGTAGTTTTAGACAATAATCCTACTACTAAAGGTATGTTTAGAAAAATTAAAGATTATGTGACATTCGGAGAAGTATCTGATGAAACTGTAAAAGAACTTGAATCTGTTAGAGGAAAAAAAGATGTAAATGGTAATTTAAAACCATTTTTTGAACTTGCTCCTCCTAAAGGCGGTTTTGAGCGAAAAGGAACAAAAAAGCCATTTACTGTTGGCGGTGTTCTTGGTTACAGAGGAGAAAAAATGAATGATCTTGTAAGGAAGATGTTGTAAAATGGATAGACAAAGACCTAAACAATCACGAAACAGAGGAACTCACACTCACGGTTGGGGAGCTAAAAAGAAACATCGAGGCGCTGGTAGCAGAGGCGGTCGAGGTAAAGCTGGATCCGGTAAAAGAGGAGATGCTAACAAACCTAGTTACTGGACTGATAAATCATACTATAAAAGTAAAGGATTTACTTCATTAAAAAAACCACTTAAAACAATTAATATTTGTGATTTAGCAAAATTTAATGATGTTAAAATTGATTTAAGAAAAGCAGGTTTTGATAAATTACTTGGTATAGGAAAAACCACTCAGAAATTTGAAATTACAGTGAATCATGCTTCAGAATCTGCAATTGCTAAAATTACAGAAGCTGGTGGAAAAGTTTCAGGTCTTCTTAGTAAATCTAAAAAAGAAACTAAAGAAGAAGTTAAAGAAGTACCAAAAACTAAAGAAACTAAAAGCAAGCCTGAAGTAAAAAGTAAGAAATAGAAAGATTAATTAAAGACTTATGTCTTTTTTTTAATACTTTAACCAAATTAAAATGTCTTTTTTCGATACTATATTAAATAATCTGCCCGAGGTTGCATCACCTACGCAGAAAAAGCTTTCTTTTAAAGAGAAATTGAAATGGACTTTAATCGTTTTATTATTATTCTTTGTTTTAGGTCTTATCCCATTATATGGTTTAGGAGTTAACGCTTTACAACAATTCGAATTCTTATCAATTATCCTTGGTGCGAGCTTTGGAAGTATTATTAGCTTAGGTATAGGGCCTATAGTTACTGCATCTATCGTATTACAGCTTTTAAACGGTTCAGGAATCATTAATTTTGATTTAACATCAACTGAAGGTAAAAAGCGGTTTCAAGGTATTCAAAAATTATTATCTGTAGGTTTTATTCTTTTAGAAGGTTTTATCTATGTTCAAATGGGTGGTCTTGCGCCTTTAGAAGGAATTGGTACGGGAGTTTTAATCTTCCAGTTATTCCTTGGCGGAATATTAATCATGTTTATGGATGAAGTTATTAGTAAATGGGGCTTTGGTTCAGGAATAAGTTTATTTATTGCTGCAGGAGTTTCTCAAACTATTTTCATCAGAATTTTAAATCCACTTCCAAGTCCAAGCAATCCATCAATTGCTACAGGAGCTCTTCCTGCTTTATTTCAATCATTAAGTCAAGGAGATCCGCAAACAGCAACTATTATGCTTGCATCAATCATTGCAACTGTATTAGTTTTTATGGTTGTGGTATATACTCAATCTATGAAAGTTGAGATTCCTCTTAGTTTTGGTAGAGTTAGAGGTCATGGTATGCGTTGGCCGTTAAATTTCTTTTATACAAGTAATATTCCTGTTATTTTAGTGGCAGCTTTACTTGCTAACGTTCAATTATTTGCTCGTTTACTTGATAATTGGGGTCATCCAATATTAGGTACTTTTGTAAATAACAGTCCTGTTTCAGGGTTAGCATCAGTACTTTATGCTCCTAATATGATTCAAAATATTGTTACTGGATCATTCACTCTTAGCATGGTTGGACAATCACTCATTTATTTATTGATATTTATGGCAGGATCAGTCTTGTTCTCTTATTTTTGGGTTCAAACAGCAGGTCTTGATGCAAGATCTCAAGCAAAACAGATTATGGCTTCAGGTCTTCAGATTCCTGGTTTTAGAAAAGATCAGCGAGTTTTAGAAAGACTTCTACAAAGATATATAGGTCCTTTAACAATCATGGGCGGTATGGCTGTTGGTTTATTAGCTGCGATTGCTGATTTAACAGGTGCTTATGGTAGTGGAACAGGTATTTTACTTACTGTGATGATTGTGTATAAACTATATGAAGAAATTGCACAACAGCACATGATGGACATGAACCCTATGATGAGAAAGTTCATGGGTAAATAGAATGTTTGAAAGCATACTAGATCCAATTTTTTCTCCACTTTTAGAATTAGGTCATTTTTGGGCTATTCTTATTTTAGCTTTTGTTTTAACTTTAGTTATAACTATTGTTTACAAATACACAACTGATCAAAAACTTATGAAGTCTCTTAAGGCTGAGATGAAATCTTTGCAAAAAGAAGCTAAAAAACTAAGTTCTAATCCTTCTAAGGCTATGCCTATCCAAAAGAAAATTATGGATAAGAATATGCAATATATGAAACATTCATTCAAACCTACTCTTTATACTTTTTTACCTATAATCATTATTTTCGGTTGGTTAAATGCACACATGGCATTCTTACCTATTATGCCTGATACAGATTTTTCTGTTAGTGCAGAATTTAAAGAAGGAACTTTTGGTCAAGCCACATTAGAAATTGATGTGTTATCAAATGAAACCTTCCCAGAATCAGGTATTTTATCTAATCTTACTCAAGATATTCCAGATGATGGTTTAGTTACGTGGAAATTAAATGGTCCTGCAGGGGAATATGATTTATCAGTTATATTTGATAATAGAAAATTTTCAGCTCCACTTACAATTTCAAATAGTACTTATGCAAAACCTGAGAGTCCTGTTAAAGACTCTCTTTTAAAGAATATTATAATCAATAATGAAAAGGTTAGACCACTTAAAGAAATAGGTCTTAATTTCAATTTAAATTGGATTTGGACTTATATTATATTCTCATTAATCTTTAGTTTAAGCATTAGAAAGCTTATGAAGCTTAGCTAAAACTTTATAAATGGATTCGGGTTCCTTTTAAAAATGTGCAATGATTAGTTTTGTACATAAAAAAATACAAAAACTAGAGGTTTTTGAATATGCCACAAGGAAAAGATAAATCAAATTCACGTAGAAAAGTTTTCAAAACTACTCCAGGTGCAAAAAGAGTTGTGCACAGAATAGCTAGAAAACCTAGTGTGCACAAATGTGCAGAATGCGGTAATGAATTAAAAGGCATACCTAGACTGAGATCTTCTGAAGCTCATAACACAGCTAAAACCAAAAAAAGACCTGAAAGGCCTTATGGCGGATATTTATGCAGTGCATGTGCAAGGAAGCGAATCATTCAAGAAACTAGAAGATCTTAAGTGTTACTGGTGACAGACACTGTTTCTTAGGATCAAGAGGTTTAAAAATGTTTGAAATAGGAAGGATATGTGTAAAAATAGCTGGTAGAGACTCAGGTCTAAAAGCTGTAATCGTTGAAGTTGTAGATAGTTTTACAGTTTTAATTGACGGTCAGACTAGACGAAGAAAGTGTAATGTTAAACACTTAGAGCCTACTAAGGAAGTAATCAAGATAAAGAAAGGCGCTTCTCATGAAGAAGTTGTTTCAGAATTCAAAAAGTTAAAAATTGAAATTATTGAAACAACGCCTAAAACCAAAAAATCTGAAAAACCGGTTAAACAAAAGAGTAAAAAAGAAGCACCTGTAAAAGGAAAAGCTTCAGCTCCTAAAAAGGAAGCAGAACCAAAACCTAAAGTTAAGGCTGCATCTGTTAAAGCGGAAAAACCTGTTGCTGAGAAAAAAGAAGAAGTCTCAGAACCTGTTGTTAAAAAAGATTAATTGGAATAATTATTTATTCTTGTTTTTTCAATTCTTTTTTCTTTTTTTTAATTATTATATCCCAGTCTTCTTTATCTTCCATCATTAATAATTCTTTATCAAAAGAAGTTATATGATAACCTTCAGCTTCATTCTTTGCTATTTTTGCTAGAACTTTTTTTACTGCTTCTATAGCTGTTTTTGCACTAATTACTTTTTCGCTTTTTCTTATATCTAAATGTTTTCCAGCAATTTGTTTTGCAATTCCACCACTTGTTTCTATTGCAACCATTGGTTTTTTTGCAATGTATCCATAAGTTACTTCGTTTAGTGTTCCTGCCCCTCCATGAACAACTATTGCTCCATCGCATGAATTAAGATTAATTGCATCTCTACTCCAACCAATTCCTGTTGCAATAACAATGTCTGCATATTCATTTGCTTTGTTTATATTTTCCCAAGGTATTATAGCTACTGTTTGTCCGCCATGTTTTTTTGCACCTTTTAATGCTGCTTCCATGACTCCAAGTCCACCGCCAGTTATAGTTACACAATTATTTTTTGCAATTTCTTCTCCTACTTTTTCTGCTATATCATAGGCTTTTTTTGTACAAATTGCTTTACTTGATCCTAATACTACGATTTGTTTTTTTCTGTTCATTATAATACCTCTTTTATGATTATTAAATCCATTTCTAATGCTGCTATTGGCATTTCTATTCCAAAGTTAGTTGTTGTTTGAGGGTGTATTTCACCCATGATCGCTATTTCTTTTCCTTTTACTTTTATTGCAGCTGTTCTTCCTTTAATAAAACTACTATGTTCTATTTCTTCAGTTTCATATTCTAAATCTAAAGCATCCATTATAGTATCAAAGATTTGTTTTATTGCTGTAAAGTCCATTTCTGGTCCGCAAAGTCCCACTCCTAAATTGACATGTTCATCTACGCCTGTTTCTTGAGCTTTTGATGGTTTGAATACAACACCCATTTCAAATATGTTTTGAGGATATTCTTTGTTTGTATTTCTTGATAATATTTGCATGATGCTTGGTACAATCCATCTTCTCATAGTATTATATTCACTTGTTGAGCTATTAGATAGTTCTACAACTTTGCAATCATAATTCATTTTGTTATTATGACTCTCTTTACTTATTAGATGGTACGAGATTGTTTCAATCAGTCCACTTCCAATTAAAATATTCGCAACTTTCTTTTTTAGTATTTCAATTTGACTTTCTTGTCCTATTGTTGATACATTTGGAATTTCTGGTTTAAAATTGTCATATCCATAAGCTATTGCTATGTCTTCTGCTAAATCAATTTCGTGTAAGATGTCTGTTCTGTATGCTGGAACTAATACTTTATTGTTCTTGTATTCATGTCCCATTCTTTCTAATAGTTCTTTAATTTCTTTTTTACTAAAGTTCATTCCAATTATTTTGTTTACATAGTCTAAATCAAGATTCCATTCAACAGGTTTTAGATTAGGAGTTATTTCTGTTTTTGATTCGTATTTTACTGCTACTTCATATATGTCTCCACCCATATCGCTCATCACAGTTACTAGAATATTCAAACATTGTTTTAATACTCTAAGATCAAATCCACTACATTCAATAAATACATCTGTTGTTGACAGACCTATTTTTCCTGTTTTTTCAGAATTTATAATTGGTGGCATTGACATGATTTCTCCTACATCATCAATAAATATTGGAAATAAGTTATATCCTTCTAATAAATGTCCATAGTCTCTTCCTGTTGGATGTCCGCTTAGAATCTGCATTCCAGTCATTTCTCTTTTTGCTTCTAATGGTAAGAATTTGATATCGTTTGGTTTTTTTGCAGTATATGTTATTGGAAATTTTATTGCTTCCATTGGATACATTCCTATTGCAAGTTTTTTTCTGTTTCTTCCCATTCCAATATGTAGTTTTTCTTGAATTTGAATTATCTCTCGAATTTTTTCATCATCAAATTTTAAGTTTTTAATTACTGCACATACTGTGTGAGGTCTAACTTTGCTTACTGCTTTTTCAACTTTAACTTCATATTTTGATTTGTTTACTTTGAATTCTGCAAGTCCTGTTTTCTTTCCTATAAAACTTGCTAGTGCTCTTGCGAATCCTTGTTCTGATAACATATCTGGTCTGTTTGGAAATATTTCTACTTGAATTTCATCTCCTTTTATTCCATCAAGATCTGTTCCAAGCATGCTAATTCTATCTTTTAATTCTTCGAGAGGTAATCTTGTTCCCATTAACTCTTCTACAGCTTTTTTACTTAGTGTGACTGTCGGCATCTTATTTCCTCACCCAATCTTTCATTTCCCTTAATTGTTTAAGGTCATTTTTGTATAAGTCTCTAATATCATTTATTTTGAAGAACTCTAAGATTATTCTATCAAATCCAGGTCCCCATGCAAGTACTGGTACATCTATCCCCATTAATGGTTTTACAACTTCAGGTCTAAAGATTCCTGCACCACCAAGTTCGAACCATGTTCCATGTACTGGATGCAATACATCTATTTCTACACTAAATTCAGTGTATGGGAAGTATGCAGGTCTAAATCTTGCATCTGCATAGCCCATTTTCTTAAAGAAGCTTTTCAAATATCCTAATAAATGTCTGAAGTTTGCATTTTTATCTATTACTATTCCTTCTGTTTGATTGAATTCAAATAAGTGTGACCAATCTAATGTTTCATTTCTAAAACATTTTCCTAGTGCGAAAAATTTTGCAGGCAGGTTTTCTTTTTTTAGATTTGATAATGTTCTTGCTGATAAACAAGTTGTATGTGTTCTTAGAACGTTCTTTTTTGAATCTTCTTCGTCCCAGTCATATTGCCAGCCTTTACTTTTTGTTGTCCAACCATTCTCATGTGTTTTCTTAACCTTGTCAACCATTTCTTTTGCTGGTAGTTTTCCTTTTGCTGGAGTTTTAATGTAAAATGTATCTTGCATTTCCCGTACAGGGTGATCTTGTGCAGTGAATAGTGCGTCGAAGTTCCAAAATGATGTTTGCATCATTGGTCCTTCCATTTCTTTAAAGCCCATTTCTAGCCAGATGCTTCGCGCATAGTCTATAGCTTGACTTACAAAATGTCTTTTTCCTCTTTCTTTCTTTGGAACGTTTATTGTTACATCATAAGCTCGAAATTCTTTTCCTTTCCAACTTCCATCTTTGAGCATCTTAGGTGTTAGTCTTTCAGAATATTCTTTTCCATTATTTGCTTTTTTTGCAACTTCTTTTCCAATTGGAGTTAAACTTATTGTTTTGATTTTCTTTAGTTCTTTTCGTAAGATTTGTTTTCTTGATATTAAACTGTCAAATGCAAATTTATCTTCAGGTTCTAAATCTTTTAATTCAAGAGGAAATTCTTTTTTCAAAAACTTCTCTTCAAAGAATTCTTTACCTAATAATTTTTTACCTGCTTCTGTTAAAGTAATCATCATTTCACCATCTTTCTTAATATCGATGGCTGCTTTTTTTTTTAGTGATCCTATGCAAATATTTATTTCGCCTTTTTCTAATTCAGCTAATTTTTCTATTTCACTTACTTTACTTTTCTTTGCAGTAGCTTCTATAAAACGTCTTTCTGGGAGTCTTTTCTCTTTGTACATCTCTCCATTTTCATCTAGAAATATTAACTCTTTTGATTCTTCTTTAATTTCAACACATTTTTTGTTATTTAGCCATTGTACAGCTCTCATAACTTCTACGTGTGCTAAGCCGGTTTTTTCAGTTAACTCCTCAACTGTTGCACCGTTCTTTATTTCAGGCAGAGTTTTCCTTTCTAGCTTGTGCAGCTTTGGTATTATATTATCTACATTCATTTCAAGCTATTTAACTATTGATGTATATATAAAGTTTATTAGAATTTTAGAAATAAATAATAAAAAAAGAAAAATAAAATAAATATTTAAACCTTAATTGGCTTTAGTGCTTTCCAAGCGATGTCGAATAGGTCTTCTAGTGCTTTTGCGAAGAATGGTGTGTTTATCCAGATTCCAATATCATATGTTGGATGTACTTCTGAATCGTCCATTACCATAAATACTACTTCTTGACCGTCTACAACTGTGAATCTTGCATTTTTGTCAGTGTGTCTAACTTCTGCAATACCTTTTAGTGCTTTTGCTGCATCCATTGATTCTTCTGTTAATGGTGCTGCAATTCTAATTTCAACGCCTCGTTTCTTAATTTCTTCAAAGACTGGCATTAGTCCTTCGACTTTTCTCATTAGCCCTTTTGAAGTTGTCATCATAGTTACTGTTTTTTCAGCGTTCTTAATTGTTAGCTCTAAATGATTATATAAGTTGTGTCTTCCTCGAAGTGAACCTGATAAATCTGCTGGTTCTACTAATTCGACTCCTTGTGTGTGTAATGAGTTTAGTTCCTTTATTACTTCAGTTGTTTTTAGATTTTCAAGTTTTGCAACTTGTTCATCTGCTTTTGTTTTAACATTCTTTTTCACTCTTTCAACAACTTCTTTTGGTGGAACAGCTAAGTATTTAATTGGTTTTCCTAATTTCATTATAACAAAACCTTTTTTCTCTAGGCTTTCTAGAACGTCATAACTTCTACTTCTAGGAACATTTGCAATATCGCTTAATTCTCCTGCTGTACTCACTCCTCTTGATAATAATGCAGTCCAAACTTTTACTTCATACAGGTTTAGTGAGAAATACCTTCTCAATTTGCTTAAGAATTCTTCTTTAACTATCATTGATTTTACCTCCAAAAAGTAATCTTACACCCATTGTTCGATTACCTTTACCCCTTTTTAATATTGAAAACGTATAACTACTTTATATATGTTACTATTTTTTACAATTAGTCAATAACAAAAACAGCTATTTTTTTGTTTTCTTCTCTATAACTAGAAAGAATTCATTCTCAGTTTCAAACTCTGTAACTCCAAAATCAGTGTATTTTAGGTAATTTAAGAACCAGTTTCTTTTGTTTTTTGAGATGGTTTTTCCACCGCCAAGGCTTGTTTTAGGAAAACTCACAACTATCCACTTACAATTCACACTTTCTATTATTTGTCTTGAAATGTTTCTTTTTCTTGTTTCTAATGAATCTAATGCTTTAAACAAAAAGCAAACATCTCCTTTCAAATCATTTACTTTTTCAACTTCACTAACAAGATCTATTTTTTCAGCAGTTCCATTCACGCTAGTTTTTCTAAAGAATGCTTCTAAGAAATTCATATCTTCTTTTGACATATCTGATGCAAAGTAACTAGGTTTAATTCCTAATTTAAAATAACTTACAGGGTTTAATCCACATGCTAAATCTATTATCCTATCAACTTTTCCAGTTATAGCAAATATTTGTTCATATACTTCATCATAATGTCTTAATCTTTCTTCAGTTGAAGTATGTAATTTTAGAATTTCTTGAATTGTTTCTTTTTGATTTTCTTTATTTATGTTTAGTAATAATTTATCTCTTCTTTTTTTATCTTTGACAAATACACCATATATTTCTCGTAGTTTTCTTCTAACTTCTTTTAGTGCAATTTTATATTCTTCACTTTTCTTATTATATTTTTTATCTTCAAGTTTCTTTTGAATTTTAGGTTCTTGTTTAAAATATGTTTCTAAGAATTCTTTTATTGTTTCTTTGCTTAAGCTTGCTAATTCTTTTTTAGCTGCAATGTCTTTTATTAGTTCTTCCATCTTAATATTCCTGCAATTCCTGCAATTGAGTCTAAAACTTTTTTTGCATCTTCTGTGCTGATAACATGTACTTTTCCTGAATTAGCTTCGCATTGCTTCATAATATTTTCAATTTCTTTAAAGCTACCATCATCTCTACTTTTTTGAAGTAAATTATAACTAACTGCTATTTCTTCAACAGCACCATTCCTAATTTGTTCTTTTGTTTCTTTTATTCCATAACAGGCTATTTCTTTTGAGATTGCTTGTAGAATTTTATCAATAATTTTAATTTCATTTCCTGCCCTGCTTGCTTCTAATACTTTTTTAAGTTCGGGTCGTTTTATTGTTTCAATTATCGCTCTTTCATTTGCACCTGATACGGTTGCAAACACACTTTTCTTTTTGTATTCTTCAGGTAAGACTTTTTGTAATTCTTCTTTCCAAAATCCAGGACTTGCTAGAATTATATGATCAAATGGATCTTTTTTTTCATATTCATCAAGTGTCTTAATAATTTCTTTATAGAAATTTTCTTTAGATACATGTTGTGATTCTTTTTTTGCAACATCTCCTTTAAGTTCTGTCATTATTTGATATCCTTGTCCTTTTAGTTTAGCAAAATATGCTTCTTCACGATCAAACACAATTATTAAGATTTTCTTATTATTTGATTTTGTTGCTTCATTTATTTTTTCTATTTGATAATTCAGCCATTTTGTTTTTTTAATTTTAAAAACAGTTTCAGGTTCTAATTTGAAGCTATGATGTTCGCCTCTTGCAATATCATCAGGTCCATCTGTTATAACTCCTAAAACTCGAAGATAATTTTCGTCAATTTCTGTTTTTTCTGTTTTTATTGTAAGTGTAACCCATTTTTTGACTATTTTGACATTTCTATCAGTTCCTGCATCACCAATTTTAATTTTTCTTTCAGTGCTACCACTAATCAAATCTTCAGGTTCAATTATCTGACTTAAGACCCATATATCGTCGGAGTTCTCAACTTTTAAGCGCATCTCCTCTTGTTTTGGGTCTCTTTTGATTATTTTCATTTTTTATTAGTTATTATCAAGTATTTTTGTTTTATATTACTTTGTTATTGTTCTTAGTTTATATGTTTTTTTAGCGTCGTACAAAACCAATAAATTTATATATTGTAATTATAGTATTTAAACTCATGTATAACAAAAAAGGAAAAGCAGCGGGTAGTGCGGCTGTTCTATTGATTCTTATTGGAGTCATCATGGTTCTATATATTTTATTACTTCCTCCTGAGGAAAGAGCCCTACTTTTAGGTGAAGAAAATTATACTTCTGGTTCAGATGATGATGATATTGACTATGATCCATTATTGCTTAAAGAACGTGTTGGTCGTTTAGATTACTTAAAATTTGATTATCGAGAACATGATTTACCTTCATTTAGGATAAATGCGGAAAATGTTGGCACTAATATTAAAACAATTAAATCTATTTATGTTCAAAAAGGTCTTTCAGGCACAAAAGAGTTTAATCTTTCTTTTGAAATTAAAAAGAGATTAACAACTGATATGGCTTTATCTTTTAATGTAAAAGAATCTTTAGGAAATCTTGAAGTCTTCCTTAATGGTTATGAAATATTTAATGGCAAAATCGCTAAGGGCACACCAAACCCTATCATGTTGCCGCAAGATTATTTAGATGATGAAAATCTTTTAACTTTTAGAGTTTCAAGTCCTGGTTTTGCGTTCTGGAGAACGAATCGTTATGAATTAACTGATCTTAGTATTATTGGTCAAGTTTTAGATTTAACAAATAGTAGAAGCAGACAATTCTTTTATCTTTCAGAAACAGAATATAGGAATATTGAAGAAATTAAATTCAGATTTGATCCTGATTGTAGCCTTGCAGATGCAGGAACTTTAAAGATTTATTTTAATGGTGAAGAAGCTTATTCTGGTCTTGGTGATTGTGGTGTTTATCAGGTTATTGCTCTTGATAAAGACGAAGCTATGGTAGATAAAAATGAATTAGAATTTATTGTTTCAGAAGGTTCATATCTTATTGATAGAGTTTCTGTCACAACAAGACTTGAAGAAATGATTTATCCTGTTTATTATTTTGAAGTTGATGAAGATATTTTCTTTGATGGAAATTATACTAATGAACTTGATGAAGACTATAATATAACTATGGAAGTTAGATTTGTTAATGATGATGAAAAGAAATTAGAATATATCATTAATGGTGTTAGAAAACATATTAGCACTGATGAACTATCATATGAAAAAGTATTGGATGATTATATTAAACCAGGAACAAATTCTATTGAATTAATTCCTACTAGTTCTGTTGATATAGCTGAACTGCGAGTTGTAGTAGAGGAGGATTAATTTTATCATGTCCGAAGATCAAGAAGGTGGTGAGAACACTTCTAGTAATGCAGACCATTCTAAGTTAATTAATGATTTATATCCAGCAGTTAGTAGTTTACAATATAATGAAGAAAAGTATATTTCTTCCCAAAGAAAAGAAGATTCTAGCATGGCGAAATTGTATGCAGAGAATGCAAATAAAGATAAAACCGAAATAAAAAATATCCTTTCAGAACTTGAAGCTGCAGGTGCAGATAAATCTTCTTATGAATCAATCATTTCAGGTATTGATTTAAGTAATATTAAAACAAGCAGCGGTTCTGGTTCATCTGATTCCCCTAGTTCATCTGGTTCATCTAAATCTGATAAAGTAAAGAAAGGTTTAGGTAAAGCCCTAAAAGTAGGGGCTATTGTTGGTGGTGGAGCTTTTGCTCTTACTAAATTTTTAGGTTCAAAAGCTAAAGGTTTGGCAAAAGGTGCTGCTAATTCAGTCAAGTCATCTGGAGAATCATCTGGTACAACTTCTAATATTGGTTTTTTTTTACTCTTAACTTTACTTTTACATGCAGCAGATGCTTTTATATTTAATTTTGGTCGAAATCCATCTTCAATTATTCCTATTATTCTTTTATATTTAGGTTTGACTTTTGTTGCAGTAACTTTTATTTACAAATCAGGTTTATCTTCTACAACCTGGACAATAATTTTTGTATCGTTAGCAGCTTTGGCTGTTCCTCCATTAGTGACTTATTTTGCTAAAGGAAATACAACTTTAATTAGCCTCTTAATATTCTTTCCAGTTTGGCCTTGGTATTTAGTTTATACTTCTGAACCTGATTCTAAGATTCATAAATGGGGCACTGGAATTCTCAAATTATTTATATTACTTTTATGTATTCAATTATTAACATCTGATGCTTTTGCAAGTGATGTTTCACCTAATATTAATGTTGAAGGCTCAGATACTATGAGTGGTTTGTATGTCGCTAAAGATTTTGTTTGGGGCAATGCAAAGCAAGTAGCTGATTCAATTAATTCAGGATTTAAAAATTTTAAAAATAAAATTAATGATACTATTGCTTATGATCCATATGGTTCTACAACTGAAAATAATGAAGGTGAACAACCAGGTATTTATTTAACTAATGTTCGTATTTTATCTGAGACATTATATGCTAATAAAAAAATAGATGTTTTGGCTGATATTAGTGCAAAGAGTTTTGAAGGAGCGGTTCAAACTTATCATTCTTGTTATATTGAAAAAGATAAACTTAAAATTTTTGGCATGGTTAGTCCTGCAAAGTCAACTATTATTTATGAAGGATCTGATGAGTTAAGATGTAGATTTGGAAATGGTACTATAAAACCAGGGTATCATAATATGTTTTTTGAGATTTCATTTTTCTTTACTCAAACATCAACAGTTGCCTATGTATACACTGATAACGTGGTTATTGGTAAGAAAGGAAAAGATATTTACAATTTTTTAGATTTGAAAACTCGTGTTGCAGAAGCAAGTTCTTCTGATGGTCCGATAGCTATTCGTTTATCTAAGAAAAATCTACCTATTGGTTTAGACATGCCTACTGATTTAGATGATGAGAATAATTTTATTCATTTATTTACCGTTCAATTAGAGAATGTTTGGCCTCAAGGAAAATTAAATTATATTCGTTCATTAACTGTTACTGTTCCTTCAGATACTGAACTAATTAATTGTACTTATGATCCAATTTATCACGATCCAATTGAAAACACTTATTCATTTGGAGTTGCTTTTCTTGGCGCAGGCGGATTGTTAGATTATAAAATAGATGCGGTTTCTTGTGATTTAGTTGCAAAGAATGGTCTGAATAGTTTTTTATCTGGAAGTACTATGGATAAACGTACTGTAACAGTTGCTGTTAATGTTGATTATGCTTATACTTTAAAGAAAGGCACTCAAATGAGGGTTCGATAATGAAAAAACTATCACTATTATTAATACTATTTATCTCTATGTTTATGCTTACTGCATGTGGTGCTGGTCAAAATGGCTCTGGCAGTAATAATTATGATCCAAATGTTAAAGATATAAATTTTAATTCAGGAAAAGATGGTTTAGTTTTTGAATTTTTAAGAAATTCACCTCCTGATCAAGTTCGTGAAGATTCTGAGTTTCCTGTTGGTCTTTTAATTTCAAACAAAGGTGCATTCTCAATTAATACATCAAAACCTGCTTTGATTACTTGGGAGTTTGATGAATTTTATTTTAATGGAACAAAATCAATTCAAACATTAAACAGTCTTGCTGCTGATTGGCAGAAAATAACTCTTGAAGGAAAATCACCTATTTTTCCTAAAGGTGACTCAATTTACCATTATTTACCACGACTTACTGCAAAGACAATTAAGGGACAAAAAGAAAGTCCTGGGACTGAGCTTTATGTTGCTATTTGTTATCCTTATAGAACAGTTCTATCTGATGAAGTTTGTATTGATACTTATACTATTGACGATATTAGAACTAAAGCTTGCGAGGTTCAAGATAAAACTTATTCTTCAGGTCAAGGCTCACCAGTTGCAATTACCGAGTTACATTATGAATTAATAAATTTTGGACAATATCTTAAACCTGTTTTCTTTATGACTGTATCAAATGTTGGTAAAGGATCTGTTGTATCTCCTGATCAAGATTGTGGTTATGCACAGTCAACAAATAGAGCACTTTGGGATACAGTTAATATAAAGGCTACTTTAGGTGGGGAAGAATTAACTTGTAGATCTGCTAATGATCCTTATGCTTTTAGATTTAAGGATAATGAAATACATCTTCTTTGTGAATATAATCAAGGTTACAATCAAAATTTAAATTACCTAACAAATTTAGATGTTCAAATCGATTTTAATTATATAAACATTTTATCTCAAGATGTTGAAATTATTAGAACTTGGGATGGTCATTATTTTGGAAATATCTCAAAAATTCAAAATTGTAAGCCTTATGAATACCCTGTTGGGAATGGTTGTGTGTCTAAATGTGAAGCTTGCTCAAAAGGTTATCTTGAATGTGGTGATGCTTTTAAAGAATCTGATTGGTCTTGTATTGATAATACTACTTTAATTAATGGAGATACTTCTATTGGAACAATTTCTTTTAGTGATTGCATTACAGAAACTAATTATTGTGCTGATAGCTTTGTTTGTTGTTCAAAATGTGACAAAGTATCTTATTGCGGTTCTTATGATGGAGAAATAGATTGTAGTGCGAATGTTTGTAGTGTAAAAACTTCTGATTGTCATTGGACTACATCTGGTAAAGATAGATGTAATGCTTGTCCTGAAAAAAATACAAATAAATGCATGGTTTATGATAATGAAGATTCTTGTGAAAAAGATTCTTGCGGATTTCCAAGTGAATGTATTTGGTTTGATCCTGGTTTAGGTAAAGGTGCATGTTACTCTTGTTCTGGTACTGATGAGGCAAAAGATTATGTTATTGAAGGTATTTGTGAAACTGATCCTTGTGAGGTAGTAGAAGCAAAAACTTATTGGTCCAAAGATCAAACTCAATGTTTTGATTGTTCAGAAGTTAAAAAAATACTTTCTCCACCAGTTATTACTTACGATTATAGTAGGTCTGAATGTGATGATAATCCTTGTGAGTTTACAGGTTCAAGGTTTTGGTCTTTAGATCATAGTAAATGTTTGGATTGTAGTATGGGAATTGATTATTATTCTTTTGAAGAGTGTGATGATAATCCATGTAACTTTAATCCTCCTTCGGATCATTATTGGAGCTATTCTTCAGATATTTGTACTGTTTGTGGAACTACTTGTTCTTCTTACGGGTCTGATGAAGATTCTTGTTCAAATGATTCTTGTAAATTTCGTTCTTGTGCTTTTAATTCAACATCAAACAATTGTTATGAGAATGTATAATTTCTTAAATTATTTTTATTCAACAAGTTTAGTTTATGTTTGTCAAAACTTAGGCATTTTGCCTTTTTTTAACATTTTTACTACTAAATCTTAGAAAAACTTATATATTCATAGTGCAAGATATACTGTATATGTCGAGGAAACTATTTATAATTAGTCTTTTAATATTATCTTTACTCCTTTCTTCTTGTAGTGGTATAGGTGGACAAAATCCAAATTCTAACCCTAAAACTGAAAATTATTATCAAGGTTCAGAGGGTATTCGTATGATTGTAGAACCTGGTGCTCCTCCTTCAAGATTATATTATTATGGTAATGCGCAAGGTCCTGAATATAATGGTTTTGATATATCTGTTGTATTAAGAAATGTTGGTGCTTCCTGGACTCGAGGAGGTTTATATGTTTCTGGTTATGATCCTTCACTTATTAATGTAGATGGGATGAATATTCCAAGAACACTTGGTGGTTTTTTTGATCATTGTCAACTTGATTTTAGTAGTTTTTCTTTCACTAATTTTGAATCAATATCTGGTCTGATTGGTTGTACTTTTGGCGACGATGGCGGAGGTTATCTTGGTACTGATGGTTTTGGTCTTGATAATTTAATTGATGCTTTCTGTAATATTCTTACAACTAGCGAATGTGAAGGTCTTCCTGAATTAGATATTGCTTATGATTGGTCAACTGGTGCTTTTAACATGGATTTGTCTGGTTTCAGTCTTAATTTTATTCATCATGGTAGAGGTTTGTTAATGATTTTAGATCAGGTTTCATTTGATAGATTTAATGGTAAGTCTTTCTTGTTAGCTCCTGATAATTATAATTATCCAGGCGGAGAATCAACTGTTATATCTTTCCCTAGTGAAATTAAAACTTGGCCTGCAGGACTTGATTCTACAGATGTAACTTTCCTTTTCACAACTTGTTACGCTTATTCAACTTACGCAGCCCCTATTGTTTGCATAGATCCTGATCCATACTCTGAAACAGCAAAAGCTTGTGTTCCAGGTTCGGTTCAAATGTCTCGTTCACAAGGTGGTCCAGTTGCAATTACTGGCGTTAGTCAAGAAAGCACACCTAGAAGTGTTATTTTCAATATTGATGTAGCTAATGTTGGTGATGGTAAAGTTATCAATCCATTACATTTAGAGTTATGTAGTCCTTATTATCCTGGTCGTCTTGGTGCTCAAGATTTAGATATAGTTTTCATTGGTGATATTCGTATGTCAGGTAGTCCTTTCAAATTAAGATGTTCGCCTGATAATTATGTTATTAGAATGATTAATGGTAGAGGTCAATTTACTTGCACTTATGATATGGAATATGCCACTGCAAAATCAGCTTACAAAGCTCCTTTAATCATTGAACTTTGGTATGGGTACTCAGAAAGTCAAAGAAGAGATGTTAGGATAAAAAGAGCTGGCTAATAATTTTTAACATTTACATTCACACGTATTTATTTTATATATCGGAGGTTTAAAAAACAAAATGAAAAAAGAATTAATTATCGTTTTAGTCCTTTTATTGGCACTTGCGTCCTGTACTAATAGTGGCGGAACAGTTGCTTCAAATGAAAGAACTTTTTTAGGCGGAACTACAGGCCTGATTATTGCTTTTGCTGAGGGTGAACCTCCTGCGGAAGTAACTGATGGCGGAGAAAATCCATTCTTAGTAACTATTAAGTTAGAGAATGAAGGAGAATATGAAATTGCAAAAGAAGATATCACTTTATCACTTAAAGGATTTGATCCTGCTGATTTTGGTGTAACTTCTGCTGTTATTGCTCAAGTTCATCCTTTAGAGGATATCTTAAGAAATGAAATCAATCCAGATTCTGGTGCAGCTATTACTTCACCACCTGTTTATGTTACAATTCCAACTACTGGTGAATTGAATTTCCAAAATTCTCTTTCAGGAAACAATGCATTCCCTTTCATGGTTGATGTTTGTTACAATTATCAAACTAAAGCTACAGCACCTTTATGTATTAAAGAAGATCTTTTAGATTCACAAAATCTTGATGTGTGTGTTGTTTCTGGAGCTAAAAATGTTCAGAACTCAGGCGGACCTATTCAAGTTGTAGGTTTTGATGAGTATACTGCTGGCGCTGATAAAGTAACTTTTACTTTAACTGTTAAGAACATTGGTAATGGTAAACTTTCAAGAGCAAGTGTTAGTTGTGATGATGCTCCTATTTATGAAAATAAGTTATATCTTACTGTTGATGCTGGTATGGCTGGTTTAACATGTACTGGTATGAATGGTGGAGTTACTGTTGGAACTACCGGTTATGGAGGAGAAATCCGATTAACTGCTGGTGAAAGACAAGTTAGATGTACTCAACCTGTTCTTGAATTAATTGATAAAGTTAAAGTTGTTGATGTTACTATTGACTATGGTTATGAAGAATCAGTTTCAACTAATGTCTTAGTAAAACACATTAACTAAATTAATTTATTTTTTCTTTATTTTTTTTATTCTTTTCTTTTTATTTCTTGAACTAATTGTTTATAACAATCAGCTACATTTTTAGAACTAGTATCAATTTTTATACAATCATCTTCTACATCTAATAATTTTTTATATTCTAAATAAAGTTTAAATCCTGGTGTTTGTGGATCTTCTTTTTTTCTTAGTGTCAATCTTTTTTTAATTTTTGTTTCATCACAATACACTTCTACAACTTTAAAATCCACACTAATATTTTTTGCAATTTTTCTAGCTTTTTCTCTTTGTGCTTTCATATACAAAGATTCTAAAACCACACTTTTACCTTTCTTCAATTCTTTTAAAGCAAGTTTATGCATATCTTCATAAACCAAGAGTATATCTTCTTTTCCAAGTAAAAAATCATCATCTTTAGAATAAACTCTATCTTTATACTTAAACATCATTTCATCAAATCGAATTAGAATAAAGTTTTCTTCCTTACAAAATTTTTTAGCAAGGGTTGATTTTCCACTTCCTAAATTTCCATAAATTAAAACTAACATAAACATAAAAAGAACAATAACCTATTTAATTATATCTTATTCACTTGCTATTAGAACAAATTTTGCCAGTAATGCTTCAAGTTGTATGAATTCGCTGCTTCCTTCAATCATTCTAAATTCAGCTTCTCCACATTCTTTTATCATTTCCAGTTTTTTCTTATCTTCTAGATTTTCAATTTTCCAAACTTCTGCTTGAATTTGTTTAATTACATCTAATCCTGATAAGCCATATTCTAACATAGTTTTAATAAGCTCAGATTTTGCTTTTAAGAAGTCTTTTCCCACACATAGACTAAGCATGTTAGCAATCTCTTTAGGCCTTGCAATGCTTGCCATTTCGTACAGAAGAGCGGTAGTTATATCTTTACTTAGTGCAGCTGATGATTGTAATACATTCTCAAGCTTTCTACAATCTCCACCACTTATTTCATATAGTACTTCTTTTGCTTCAGCACCAATTGTTAATCCTTCATTGGATGCAATTGAGTCAATTAATCCTAAGATTGCTTCTTTTGGTAATGGTTTAAATCTAAATACTGTACATCTTGATTGAATTGGATCAATAATTTTTGATGAATAGTTACATGAAAGAATAAATCTACAAGTTTGCGTATAATTTTCCATAGTTCGACGAAGTGCTTGCTGTGCTTCTCTAGTTAAAGCATCGCACTCATCTAAATAAATAATTTTGAATGGTACATCTCCTAGTGCTTTAGTTCTTGCAAAATCTTTAACTTTCACTCTGATTACATCTATTCCTCTTTCATCAGATGCATTTAATTCTAGAAGGTTTTCTCTCCAGCTATCTTTGAACAGTTCTTTTGCAGTTACAAGGGATAAAGTTGTCTTTCCAGTTCCTGCAGGTCCTGCGAGCATTAGATGTGGCATATTTCTTTGTTCTACAAATGCCTTTATTCGTTTAACTATATCATCTTGTCCTTTAACTTCTAAGAATGTTTGAGGTCTGTATTTTTCAGTCCAAATTGCTGTATTCATATAAAATTAAAATGAAGAATTCTTTATAAAGTTGTTGAATACCATTAACAATTCTACTCTTTTATATTTATTTTAATTAATTTAAAAAAATGAAATTATTGGGATTTAAATTATATCCTCTTCAGCTACTACTAAGAAATCGCCTATTGCGATAACAGCACTGAATGGTATTAGTATGTCTCCTTCTTTTGACTTTTCCAATTCTAGCTTTTCCGTGTATGATGTTGGATTTGCAAGAATCATATGGATTAATTCTCCAGAGCTTGTTTCAAAGATAATATCTCCTACTTCTCCAAATTTCTTTCCTGTCTTTGAGACTACTGTTTTTCCTATTAATTGTTTTGAAAACTTTTTTTCATCTTCGGCCATTTAACCACCCTTGAATGTTGATTTTATTACTCATAGCATATATATAAACTTTGCCTTTATAAAAATTTCTAATTTTGCTCAAAAGTCACTTTTTTGGCGTAGTAGCAATTTTATCGTTATGTATAAGCATTTTTTTCCAGTTTTATCTCAAAACATTTATAAAACCAATTTTCAAATACTTATCTATGACAACTCTACTTGCAATGTTATCTTCTGGAAAAGGTTCCTGGGCTAAGCTCTATGGTATTATTTCAGGCGAACAATGGGATAAAGTAATTCTTATTACAAATGCTTTTGGTGTTGAGAAGTTTCAAAAGGCAGACAATGTAGAACTTATTCAACTTAATTTAGACCAATCTCCTGATATTATTTCTGATCAAATTGTTGCAGCTCTTCATGATAAAAAATTAGGCTCAGAAGTGGCAATTAATCTTTCTTCAGGCACTGGTGATGAGCATATGGCTCTTTTATCTTCATCTTTAAAATTAGGTTTAGGTATTAGAATGGTTTTCTTAAAAAACAATAAAGTTGAAGAATTAAAATTGTTTAACTTTAATTTTGAATAGAATTATGCTGGTATTTATTCAGGTATTTATTTATTATTATTTACTCTTTTATGCTCATATAAATTCTATATCCTGATCCTATTGCGATTTCTTTCATATTTCCAAATATGTTTTTCATTTTCTCAGAATAAGTTTTCCCACCTTTGTTATGTCTCGCTACAATCTGTAAACTTCCACCTTTAATCAAATGTTCACTTGACTCTTTTAGTAGTCTAAAACAAGTTTCTTTACCTGCTACTTGCGGAGGGTTTAGAAGTATTGTATCAAAATCTGTTTCTTTTATTTTTGCAAAACCATCTGATCGTTTCATTCTGGCTTTCATGTCATGTAATTTTAAACTTTCTTTTGTTAGCTTTATTGCTCGCTCACTTACATCTGCAAGCATAAGTTCTATGTCAGGATGTTTCTTTTTTGCATATATTCCAACAACTCCCATTCCACAACCTAAGTCTAGTACTTTTTGTCCATTAGAAATAATCATTTCTTTAAGTAAAAGTTCTGTTCCTTTATCAAGTCTTTTTTTAGAAAATACGCCCGAGCCTGAAAACATAACTAATTCTTCCCCACATATTCTAAGTGTAACTTTAGTTAGATTAAGTTCTGATGTTTGTTTTTCTGAATAGTAGTGTGGCATTTTTATTTCAAATTATTATTATCAAATAATATTTTTCCCTCACAAAGTTTTACATTATTTTTAGAATGTGATATGCTAAATTATCTGCAACTTTTATGCTTTCATTTTGTGCGTATTCAAGTATAATACATCTTCCTTCACTTCTAATTCTGCTAGTTTCACTTTTTTCAAAGTTAATAACAAGTGTATCATCTGATGAATTATCGCATGTTGCAAGTGGAAACCCTTGTAGATATTCATTAAAAGCGCTACTTGTTGGAATCTCTAGAATCTTAAATCTTTCACCTGTAATTTTTGATAGTTCTATTGCTGCAATTACTATGCTTGATGTATCATTAAAAGGTAAAGTTATGATTACGTTCTTTGGTTTCTTTTGATATAATGTATCTTCAATATCTTTCTGAACCGGTATGTATTCTAAGTCTTTTGGATGAAAGTAAAATGGGATGATGAATGGTTGTTCTTCTATTTGTAATGTTGAAAACCACAGTTTTTGTTCTTCATCATACATAAAGTCATAGCCATTATACTTATCATATTGATGAGTGTCTGCAGGTGCTGTAAACTTATAGACCGCATAAGCAATGGCTGCTATTACTAAAACAAACACGATAAACTGAATTAATTGTTTGCTTGTTTTATTTTCCATTTCTTTTTCTTGTTTTTCTAGTTTTCCAGCCATTTTCTTTTTTTTTCTTCTCTTTCTTTTTTGCTAAGCTTATTTTACAATTACATCGTAATAAGTATATAAGACGTAATCTCTAAGTTTAATCAGTTCAATATTTTCTCCTTTTAGAATAACACAATCTCCCTCTATATCGATTCTAGTTTCATTACTTACTTCGAATTTGAAAACACTAGTTAAATTACTTGCATAATAACAATCAATGATAGGTAATTGATATATGCTTGAGTTAGCTGTAATTCCATTGATAACAATTGAGTTTAGATTATCTGAAAAGTCTTTTCTAATTAAATCCATGTATGATAAATCTTGATCTCTTGAATTTGGATCAAATGTTAAGTATATTGTTTGTTTTGATAATTGTTCTTTAAGTCCTGCGCTAACAGTTAGATTTTCAATTTCTTGAGGTAAATTTCCAAAGATTTGTGTTTTTCCGCCAAGCTTTGCTGAAAAAACATTGTTTTGATAGCTAAATTTAGTTCCATTATATTCTAAATCAGAACCTTCATCGTCATTGTACATCATGACTCCAAGCATACTTATAACCATTAAGAATATGGTGATTGCTCCCATCCAAATTTTCTTCATTTTTTCTTTCTTTTTCTCAATACGTCTAATCATTGTATTAGCAAAAGGTCTCGCATTTATATAGTTTTTTTCTTAAATGCTTTAATTAAGATAATTTTTTAATAAAACTAAAAATTTAAATTAAAGAATTAAGTTGATTTATCTTAGAATTGATAATTTAGAATCTTGAAGCAGTTCGAACTTGATCTTCGGTTTGCCACGCACTTTGTCTTAGAATAATATTTTGTTTATATGCATCAGAGCAGTGTTTGCAACAAAATGTTTTTTTCATTTCATTTATAATTTCAACATGTTCACCATCATAAATTTTTGATTCACATCCATGACAACTAGTTATTTTATTACTTAAAAATGCATCCATAACATGAGTCATTTTGCTCAGAACTATTTGTATAAATTCATCGCCTTTATCTGTTAAATAATATCTTTTTTTATCTCTTTCTTCTATTTTTTGACAATTAATAAATTGGTTTTCTTCTAATTCTTTTAGGAATGGGTAAACATGACTTGCACTTATTTTTCTATTCATGGAGTTTGTAAGTTCTTTTATTATATCATAACCATGTTTTGGTCCTTTATTGAGAAGACATAAAGTTTGTAACTTCACTAAACTATTTACTTTCAAATTATCCATTTTATCTTGAATTTACTTCATCTTTAAAAATCTAACTAACCATTTTTAAGTAAAACATAATTAATTTTTTCTCATTTTTTATCTTCATTTTACTTGTTTATTTGCTAATTCTAAGTTAACTTTTTATACTTCTTTTCATAATAAGCTATTATGAGTCTTTTAAATGGTCTTGATAAAGTTAAATCTTTAGTTTTACATAAGGCAAAATTAGTCGCTGTAACTAAATATGCATCTATTCGTGAAATTAATCAAGCAGTATTTTTAGGTGTTACTGATATTGCAGAAAGCAGGGTTGCTGTTGCTAAAGAAAAGAAACTCGAAATTAAAGGCGAAGTTAAACTTCATCTTATTGGTCATTTACAAAGAAATAAAGTGCGCGATGCGGTTGAAACTTTTGATATGATTCAATCATTAGATTCGTTGGCTTTAGCTAAGAAAATTGATTCTGTGTGTAAGTCTAAAAATAAAGTGATGGCTGTTTTAGTTCAGGTAAACATTTCAAATGATCCAAACAAACATGGAATTTCAAAAAACGAAATAGTTCCTTTATTAGAAGAGCTTTCCACTCTTTCAAATATTAAAGTTTTAGGTTTAATGACTATTGTTCTTAATGTATCAAGTGTCAAAGCAAAACCTTATTTTGATCGGATGAAAAAAGTCTTTGATTTAATAAAAGAATTAAACATTCCAAATATTGAAATGAAGTATCTATCGATGGGTATGAGTAATGATTTCCTTGTTGCAATTGAATCAGGAGCCAATATGGTTCGTGTTGGTTCATTGATTTTTGGAGGTCCTAAATAAAATGTCTTTAGATAAATTTCAAACTTATTTGAGTAAAAATAAAATTGATGCTTGTGTTTTTAGATCTGATGATGTGAATGCATTTTATTTTCTAAAAGAAGCTATTGGTGAATCTTACATCCTAATTCCAAATGTTGGAAAACCCATAATTTTCACAAGTCTTCTAGAAGATATTTCTCTTCCTTGTACTATAGTTAGTTCAAAAACACCTTTAAAATTATTAAAAGAATCTTTGACAAAATTCAAAACTATTGGTTTAAATTTTCCTTTTGTTCCAGCATCTTTTAAAATCAAACTTGATAAAATAACTTCAACTGTTGATGTCTCAGATATTCTCTCAAAACTCCGATTAACAAAATCCTCTGATGAAATAAAAAATATTATTCATGCATGCAAACTATCTGAAAAAGTTCTAAAAGAAATAATAAAAAACTTCAAGAGTCTTAACTTTAAATATGAAGATGATATTAGAAAATACATTAAGAAACGAGCTATTGATTTAGATTGTGAAATTTCTTTTGAACCTATTGTTGCATCCGGTATTAACGCTTCAAAGCCACACTACGCATCGAATTCTAAAATCAAGGATGGTTTTTTAGTTATTGATATGGGTTTAAAATATAAAGGTTATTGTGCTGATATTACAAGAACGTTTTATATTGGAAAACCGTCTGATCAAGAAAGAAAAACTTATCGTTTTTTACTTTCAATTCAAAAGAAAGCAATTGCTTTAGTTAAGTCAAATGTTAAGGTCACAGACTTAGAAACTTTTGTTAGAAAGGAATTAGGCATCATTGACAAATTTTTCATTCATAGTTTAGGTCATGGTCTTGGTCTTGATGTTCATGAATCTCCAAGAGTATCTTTAAAATCAAAAGAAATTTTAAAGGCAGGCATGGTAATTACTATTGAGCCTGGAATTTATTCTTCTTTTGGCATTAGATTTGAAGATGATGTTTTAGTTACTAAAACAGGGCATAAAATTTTAACTTCATTTCCTAAAAAATTAATCATAATACCAAAACTTTAAAAAACCCTCATCATTTTTTGTTTATTATGAATAAAGATAAAGCTATGTTCTCATATACCATGGATTCAAATGATATGGAAGAGGAGAATAGATTACTTCGAGAAACAGTTTCTCAATTAAAAAATGAAGTTGATAGGTTTAAATCTCCTGCTCTTCTTATTGGTGAATTAATTAGTCTTCATGATCAACAAGCAGTTGTTAAATTACCAAATGGAAATAGTTTTTATGTAGATATTTCAAATGATTTAAAGGGTGTTTCTTCCGGTGATTCAGTTCTTCTTGAACAAAAGAATTTAACTGTTATAGATAAAGTTGAAATGTCTAAAAAATTTAATGTTGAACAGTTTGTTATAATGGATGATCCAAACGTTCCTTGGGCTGAAATTGGTGGTTTAGATAAACAAATTGAAGAAATTAAAGAAGTTATTGAGCTTCCATTAAACAAACCTGAATTATTCAAAAAGGTAGGTATTCATCCTCCAAAAGGTATTTTACTTCATGGTCCTCCAGGAACTGGAAAGACTCTTCTTGCAAAAGCTGTTGCTTCATCAACTAAATCTACGTTTATTGAAATCGTAGGTTCTGAACTTGTTCAAAAGTTCATTGGTGAAGGTGCGAAACTTGTTAAAGAAATATTTCAAATTGCACGAGAACGTGCTCCTTCAATTATTTTTATTGACGAATTAGATTCGTTAGCTGCTAAAAGAATTGATGTCGGTACTTCTGGTGAAAGAGAAGTTCAAAGAACATTCATGCAGTTACTTGCTGAGTTAGATGGTTTTAAACCTCTTGATAATGTTAAAATTATTGGTTGTACTAACAGACTGGATATTCTTGATCCTGCAATTGTAAGACCAGGTAGATTAGACCGTTTAATTGAAGTTGATAATCCTGGCGAAGAAGGTTTGAAAGAAATCTTCAAAATTCATACGAAAAATATGACTATTGATAAAAAATTAGATGTTGATAAACTTGTTAAATCTATGAAAAATTTCTCTGGTGCTGAAATTAAAGCTGTTTGTACTGAAGCAGGTTATTTTGCTATTCGTAAAGGTAAAACTAAAGTTGAATCTGAAGATTTAATTGCAGCAGTTAAAAAAATTAAGAATGAAGATACTGATATGCTCAATTATCTTATCTATGGATAGTTATTAAAAATTCTAATAATTTTTTATTATATAAACTAGTTCTTATTCTTTTCTCATCAAATTATAGGTTTCATTAAAGTTAAGAAAGAATAAGTATATAAACTGTCTTCCTTTCATTTTGTCTGCGCGTGATGACCGAGTGAACACCCGCTGAGGGACTTCGTCCTGATGAAGAACGGAAGTAACTAGGGAGCGCGTCTTTTATTCTATTGTCTATTTTAATTTAACTTCCATATATTTTTAAGAATCATTTTTTATTATTGTTATTATTTTATGATTTTGAAATCTAAGCAAACTCTAAATTTACCAGGGCTGTATTGGCCGCATTTATTGAAACTTATAATTTCATATTTTATTCCTGATTTCTCACATGCATTCTTTACTTTTTCTTCACATAAATCAAATTCTGTTTCATGTAAAAAATCATAAAAATGAATTATAGTTCCATTTTTTGATACGCTAAATGCTGCTTCTAGAAAGTCTTCAGCTGATTTTGGTAGTGGCATACATATTCTATCAAATTGTGGAATTATATCGATTAATTTATTATAACTTTCGATCATCTCTGTTGCTTTTTTTTCATCTTCGCTTCTAACTTCAGCTATTCCTTTTGTGACATAAGGCATGATTCTTTCAAAATCAACAAAACCTGCTCCAACTTTACAACTATGTGTTTTTTTATTATTATCTACTATGTGGAAATATGTATTAAATTGTTTTTGGACTTCTTTTATTAGTTCTTCAATTTTATCATTACTATCGTTGTAGATGTATGCATGTGCAAGATCTATACAAATATTTTTTATTCCTGCATTTTTTGCTATCCTAATTATTTGTTTTGTTTCTGCAAACATTCCTTTATTTTCATTTTCAAAATAAAAATAATCATAATAGTTTCTTAATTTTTTTAGATTTTGTATTAATATATTTTCATCATCGTTTTCTTTTGAATCAGTATTTGTTGGGTGTATTATTGCTTTAGCATCATATTGTTTACATAGTTCTCCTATGATTGAAGTTATTTTTAATTCATGTTCAATGTTTTTTTTATTAAATTTGAAACTTTCACCATTTGGTTTTCTAAATGGTGCGTGTATAATAACTTCTATTCCTTTTTCTTTTAATTTTATAATCCATTCTTCAAGTTTATTTTTATTTTTAGGAAGGTCATCTTCAAATAAATGAAATTCAAACACTTTAGGATTTTGTGCTAGTCGAACATTCATTTCTTCATCTAATATTGCTGATTTTAATCCTATAATTTCAGAATACATTTTTGGTAAAACAGAATTTACATCTCCATTAATTAAACTTACATTATGAATTTTATTTAATTTTAAATTTTCAATTCCATATTTGTGTCCAACAGGATTTAGTTCTATTCCAATTATTCTTTTTGCATCTGTATTTTTTGATAATACGCAAGGGTATGGTGCAGCTCCACTAAACATTACAAGAACTTCTTCGCCTGGTTTTACTTGCCCTGCTATTCTTTTTCTTTCAGTGCTAAGTCTTGGACTGAAATATACTTCTTCTACATTTATTTTTATTTTGGCGTTATTTTCTAAATAGATTGATTCTTTTGTATTCTCGCCTGCAAGCCACTGCATTTTTTGTGTTCTAAATATTCCATCATGTTCGCCTGCTTTTTTTAGTACTGTTTTAACATGTTTATTTGTTTTTAATAGTGCTTCTGCAATCTCTTTTTCTTTTAAAATTAAGTTTTCAGGAATTTCAATTACTGCTATATTACCTAATACGTCTTGCGCAGTCTTAACTTCTTTTAATTCTTCAGCGCTTAATATTTTATTTAGTTCATCTATCCAGCTAGTTTTTTTATTTTTTGTAGGTAAATCAACTTCAAAAATAATCACTCTTTCTTTTTCAAATGACTTGGTAATGGGGAATATTATCATTCCATCTTCTACTTTATTTCTTCTATTAAAATCCATTAATCCATTATTAATTAGATGGGATTTTAATTCTTCAGCATTTCTGATTTCTGTTTTTGCACCAAGCATTTTCTTTAGAAGGTAATTTCCTTTTTTAAATTTATATAAATTAAAGACTTTATTTGATTATAATTAGATTATTATAAAGACTGCGCCCCAAATCATAATGATACACCCTAAGACTTTTATCAGAACGTTCTTTTCATGATATATTTTTCCACCAACTAAAGTGATTACCACATTTGATAGTCTCTTAATTGCAGAAACAAGCCCTACATACATCATAGAAACAGCTTTTGCTTGCATATATCTATATGCTACAGTAAATATTGATACCAATAGAATCCATTTACCTGCGCTCTTAAATCCATTAATTACGCCTTTTATTCCATCATAAAAAATTGTTATGATTAGCAAATAATTCATAAGTACAAAACCATGCACTATGAATTGGTATGTTTCAACTCCAACTCCATGCGTCATTATATATCTGTCTGCTATGCTTGTAAAACCATATAGAATTAATGCGAATATTATGAAGTGATTATATTTTGATTTTACAAATTCTTTGAATGGATCTAAGAAGTTTTTCAAGTCTTTTTTTATTTCTAAAACATACATTCCTAAAATGAGTAATCCTATTCCTGCAACTTGTAAAGCTGAAATCTTTTCTCCAAGAACTAAGAATGCCATGCTTGCAGTTATTGCAGGTCCAAAATTCATTATTGGTGATACTGCTGATATTTCGCTATGTCTTGCTGCTTTTGCAACCATTAAATATGCTATTGCTGCAAACCATGATACTCCATAGATTAGTAAGTATTTATCCCATCCAATATCAAAATTTGTTTGTGGTAAGAAAACAAACACAATTGCAAAATTAAGTATTGCAAGTACTGTTGAGAATTCAAGTGCATGTTCTTTATTCAAAACTTTTTTTTGAGTTAGTGCTGCAGCTGCAGTGAATATTGCCGCTCCTATTGCAAACATTAACCAATTCATTTTCTAATTTATAATAAAATAAATACTCTGCCTAATATCATCATATTTTTAGAAGCAGCGTATTCTTAATATCTAAACATACTATTCCAATTAATCTTAATCCTCTTTTTTTATTTCTAAATTTAAAAGAAATCTCCAAGTCCTTTCTGAGTTTTTGGTTGCATTCCTTTCATTAATTTTGCAATTGTTCCATCAACTCTTTCTTTTGAAAAGTCATGTTTTTCTACTAATATTTCAATTATTTTTTCTGTATCAATCTTTTCAAATGTTAAATCATAATCGTCAGTAATTTTCACATTTTTTATGGTGTCATATACTAATTTCCATTCAAAGTCAAAGTTATCATTCCACTTTGCTTCCTCAAATATTTTCTCATAATCTTCTTTATATGTTTCTAGTAGTTTTAAAGCTTTCTTTGGTCCTATTCCTTTTATTCCGCCAATATTATAATCAGTTCCTACAAGCATTGCAAGCACTATTAATTGATCATTGGTTATTTTCAAATTATTCAAGTTCTCAGCTAAACTTAATGTTTCAGGACTTATATTTTTATACACATAACTTCCTGGCATTTTTTTCTTTCCGCCAATTGTTAAATTTTTAATAACTATTGGTGCTCCAAAAACAAGCGAGTCTGCATCTTGGCTAACTATTGCGTATGCTTCTCCTTTTGAAACTATATATGCTGCTTGTGCTTCGCCTTCACTTGGTGCATCTACTATTGGCATTCCAAGTGCTCTAATCAATTCTTTTGCTTCATCTACCATGTTTGATGTTAGTTTTGAAGTTCTTGAAGCATATTTTTTCATTTCTTCAATATTTTCTTCTTGTTTTGCTGCGTCATATTTCGCTTGAGCTTCAAGTTTTGCTAATTTTCTTCTTTCTCTTTCTGCTTTCTTCAGGTCTGGAACTTCGCCATCAAATACAAAGATGAATTTTATTCCTTCTGTCATTAATTTTGTTACTCTGTTAAATAATCCAATTAAGTGACTTGTTATTCTGCCTTTAGAATCTGTCAATGGTGTTCCATCTGATTGTCTTATGCTAGAAATAAATTGGTATAGCATGTTAAATGTATCAACTGCTAGAATTTGTCCTTGTAAATCTTTTATACTAATTTCTTTTTTTATTAGAATTTCAGTTATTGCTGTTCCCATTTTTAAAACCTGATTTTTTTATATTTGTTTTAACACTAATCCTTTAAACTCATGCATTAACATATCTTTGGCTTTCTTAGTAACATCACCTGTAGTAATGAACATTACTGGAAGTTTTGTCATTTGACCTTTTAGATATGCACTACTTAAATCTCCATCGTTACATTTCTTTTTATTTTTTGCTTTACAAAAGTACTCTATATTTCCGACTGCACTAGGAATAAGTAGTTTAAGTTCAATTTCTGAATTCTTTCTAATAATATTTTCTTCAAGTACTTTCACTTCTTTTTTATTAAAAAAATCATGGAGTTGTTTTGAAAAATCATCACTACTAACTGCTTCTTGTGACATTCTTGTTTGTTCTTGTTCAAAAGCTGGTTTTCTTTCTGTTTGGATACTTGTTGTTTGTTCTTTTTTTACTTGTATTGGTTCTGATTTAACTCGTACTTCTTTTGGCTTTTCTTGTTCTATATTTCGTGTTTCTTTTTGTTCAGTTTTAACTACTGTTGGTTCACTCAAAACTTTAGGTTTTGGTGCTTCAGTAGCTTTACTACTGTTTGTTTCTTCTTTTACTGGTTTATCCCATTTGTTCAATTCTTTTCGAATTAATGTTTCTGCTTCTTCTTTTGATGTTAAATACCATTTCCAATAAAGAACTTTTTCACCTTTAATTGTGACTTCTATTTGTTTTGCAAAATCTTTTATTTCTCTAGAACTTACTCTAATTAACATTTCTTGGTCTGAATCTTTTAGAATTTTATGTTCGCGAAGTAAGTCCACTGTTCTTTGATCTTTTTGGTTTAGATATTTCTTGAAGTTTAGAAGCTTTGATTCTTGACCTTTAGTATAATAAACTGGGGAACTGCCAACTTTTAGATGACTGTATTTTGCTATGCCATTATGAATGAATTCTGAGAGCATTGCACCTATAAGAACAGTATCTCCTCCAACTAACCTTTTTATTTGGTTTGGGATGATTGGTCCTTGTTCTCTTAACACCTTTAGAACTTCTTCTTTTGTCGGCATGCTTTTCTTAATAGAACTCAATTTTTAAATCTTTTGAGAGATTTAAGACTAAATACGATTTTTTCATTTTTTTAAAAGATAGAATTTTATCTGTAACTTATGGTCTCATCCACTTGATTTCCCAGTAAGTTACATCTCCTTCGTCGTCTACAACACCCATCATTAATCTTTTTTTTGTTGAGTGCGCAACTCTATTTTTAGCAGCGAAATCATACCATGTTAGTGTGCTTCCTTCATGTACAGGATATACTATCCATCTTGCATGGTCTTCACCAGGTTTAATTCCTCTATCATAGATTCTAAAGTCAGCTCCAAATTTAAGTGCTGTTTTGACTATGTAGCCTCTACTTCTCATATCTTTGTAGACACAGAATCTTATCCAGAAATTTGGTTCTTTTTTAGTTGCTTTTTTTAAGAATTCTTCAAATGTTAAACTTTTCTTCCTTCCATCACTAATCACAATTTTATTTTTATCAAGTAAATATAATGCCTCTTGTAATGATAATTGAAGTTGTTTATCACTTAGTACTTTTCCATAAACGCCTTTATTGTATAGTTCTCTAGCTTCATCACAATCTTCCATTAAAACTCTTTCTTGTGCGAATACTGTTCTTGGAAGTTTATCTTCTTTTGTACCATTAGTTTTTACTTTTTCTATCTTAATAATTCTTTTAACAATAACTTTGTTTACAGCAGCAGAGCTCTTTTTAACTTTTATTTTAATTTCAGTAATTTTTTTATCTGCTTTTTTAGTTACCATTTTAATTTTTATTAATTTGAATTCTTTTTTAAATATATTTAATTTAATGAAAAAAAAGATTAATTATTGACTTTAAATCTATGTGCTTATACTTATTGTTGAATTTTTCTGACCTGCAATTTCATGTGGAGGTACTGTCAGATAAAGATCAATTTCTGCTTCATCTGTATCATAGTCAAAGTTCAAGTCTTTAATGAACGATGTGGCTGTTGAAACCATGTTAGTCCAACTCATAGTGCTGCTTCCGGTTGTAAATGCTCCTTCTTCACCACTTACTTCATCGGCCTTAAATCTATAGTATACACTTGGTATGGCTGCACTCGCACCATCCCATAGTTCACTTGCATTTATGCTTAAGTTCACAAAAACGTTTCCTGTATTTCTAATCTTAAATGGTGTGATTGCATCTGTGTCTGTATCGTTTGTTTCTCCAATTTCTAATTCAGGGAAGTTTACTGTATCAACTACAAATGTTATTGATTCGTAACTTTGTATTGTGAAGTTGAACTCGGAAGTGGCATTTACTCTTGAAACTCCATCAAATGCTTCAACTATCCAATAATATATTGTGTCCACTTTAAGATCATTCATAGTATATTTTATATCTGAAATTCCGCTTGTTGTTTGATTAATTGTACTAAAGTCTGATTGTTCAGATATCCATATAGTGTAACTCATATTATCTCCGTCTGGATCGCTTGCAGTCCAAGTAAGTCTTGGTGTTCTATTAGTATATTCTATTAATGTTTGTCCATCAGTAGGCGTTAACAATGTTACCGATGCGACACTATTATTTATGATTCTAGATATATTACTTGCAGTTCCATTTTCATAGTTGTCATAAGGTGTTATTTCACAAGTCCAGTTTTCATCTTTGTTTGTATTTTCTGCGCTTAGGATTGTTGAGCCTATGATTCCACTTGTTACTGGAACTGATCCTGATAATGTTTGATTTGTACCATTATACCATTGATAATATGCAATTAAACTATTATTTTCTGAATCTATAAGTGTAAATGAACAATTTAAGTCATCAGTTGTATCTGGTGCAACAGGTGTTATGTTATGGTAAGTTATTGTTGGTAAACTATTCTCTGTGAAACTTCTTAGAGCAGTATTATTTATTATTCCAACTGAATTATTTGCAAAGACTTTGTAATTATAAGTTGTTCCATCAATAGTTGTTTTTGTAATATTGCAACTTACTTCTGTTCCGCTTCCGATTTTCCCCATTGATTCATTTATACCATTCCATTCTAGCGTACATGAGTCTACTGTGCTTCCATATGAACTAACACTTACATTAATTATTTGTTGATTGTTAATTTGAATTGTATTTGTTGTTGGTGTTGGTAATTCATAACTTAAGTTTATGTATGATACTTCACAATCATTAGTTGCATTACAGAATATTCCTATTGCACATTCTGAGTCTGTATTACAATCAAACCATGTTCCAGCATTACAATAATCTTCATCTCCATCACTATCTATGTCTGTGCTAACATCGCCTGATATATAACAAATACTTGTATCTACACATTTATCATTTGTATCACAACATCCATCATCGCTTGTATTATCTGTATATCCATTATCTATTGTACTTTCATCTACATTTCTTGTTGTTTTATTTTCACTTCCATCATCTTCACAACAAGTTACTACATCTCCACCAATATTCCAATATCCTACTCCTTTGTAACAGTCACAATCTTCTTGACTTGAGTCCCAATCTATATTGTATGTTGTTACAGTATTCCAATCCCATGTATCTAAGATTCCTATTTCATAAGTTATGAGTGTGAATCCTCCAAGTGATTCTACACTATCATCTCCAATGTAAGTGTACCCATCTGTACATGTTGGATTTGAACAATCATCATATCCTCCAAGTCCTACTGTTGCTTCTCCACAACTTGAAGGTCCGCATGTTTCTGCTAAATCCATCATCATTGGAGTGTTATCATCAGCTCCATCATCACATCTTATATCGAAGTAAGTATCGTCTGTATTGTCGCTTGTTCCAACGTCATGGTATATTTCTATCCAAGTTCCACATTCTCCACCAGTACAACTATTTAGTCCTTCTGTTGTATGGTACTCTGATCCTTCGTGCGTTACACTTGTGATATTACAATTACTATTCATTAAATCTAGTCTTGTACCAAAGTCTTTGTCTGCATTCGTGTTTTTACTTGATACATGAACTCTACAATCTGCATATCCAAGTCCTGCAATTGTACATTGATCGACCCACATAGTTATTGCTTCTGAAAGTCCACTTATGTCTTTTTGAGTTTCTGAATTTCCTTCACTTAGTACTTCTACATATAATTCATAGTCTCCTTCTTCTTGGCAGTCTTTGGAGTAATCATAAGTCCATGTTGTGTTGTGCCATTCTTCTGTATCCCCGCTTGTGCCGCTTAGAGTCATGAAACCTCCTGTAATCACATTTGTTCCGCCTGGTCTTCTAATATTGACTGTGACGTTAGTGGTTATAGATGTGGCGCTCTTTACAGCCCAGTTTTGTGCATGTGCACTGCTTGGCCCGAATGTGAAGTTAATATAGTGTGCTCCTGGTGTTTTTACTCTATCAGTCCATAAACTAACATTTTCATCACAAGTGTAGTTGAATAAAATTATTGATTCCATCCAAGTTGAAAGATTTGTTTGCATTAATTCATCATACTTTGCAATTGTTCTATTACTCTCATTTTCATAATAACAACTAATATTATTTAATTCAGCACAACTCACATTTGTTGTAAACCATAGTTGATCATTTAACATTGTATTTCCACAACTAAAGTTAACAAATTCTAAGTCATGTTCTAAGTTTCCAAAGTCGTTTGGTTCTGGCCAGAATGTGGTGTAGTTAAATGGTGTAATTTCTAAGTCTGCTTGTCCGCTAGTATTTAACCTAACAGTCCAATATGCTCCAACTAGAGGGTAACTTTGTACATTCAGAACTGTGATTGTAATTTCGAATGTTTGGTTTGATAAGTGTGGTGTGATCCATGCTATTTTTTCAACCAGACCATCTTCATTTGCATCCACATAAGTGATGTTCTTCATTTCTATTCTGCTTCCGTTTACTAACCAGTGTAATCCTATGCTTTCTTTTGGTGATGGTGTTATGTTTGTGTAGGATAAGATTTCTGTGTAGTGTAATGTGGAACTAATTGTAACTCTCTTCTTATATTCATTAATTTCTTCTTCTATAATTTCTGGAGCTTCCGTTTCATACTCTATGATATATTCTTCAGCTGTTTCTTCAATTATAATTCCTATTCCTTCTTCAATATTTGTTGGTGAATTATAATTATTTTCTTCTCCAATTATTATGTCTTCAGTTTCATTTATCACTTCTTCACTAATAATTATTTCTTGTGTTATATCAGGCGTTTCTATTAGCGTTTCTTCTTCAATAATTTCTTCAACTATTATAGTTTCATTTGTTTTATTAGTTTCATTAATTATTTCTTCAATAATTTCTTTCGTATTATTTTCTATTTGGATTGTTGCGTTTCTTGTTGTGTTATTTGTTTCTGTAATATTTGTTAGAAATGTATTATTTTCTTCTTCAATAATTTTTATTTCTGAAGTGCTATTTAGTTCAACATCAATTGTTGAATTAATCGTTGTAATATTTTCTTCTTCTATTACTTCAATTATATCAGTAATTTTTTCTACAGTTTCATTTACTATTTCTTTAACATTTTCTTCAATTACTATTGTTTCATTTGTTTCGATAATTTCTTCTACAATTTCAACAATGTTTTCTTCAAGAAGTTCATCTTCAATCACGATTATTTTATCTTCTGGAATAATAGTTGCTTCTTCAATTGGTTTTATGCTTGGATCTAGTTTTGCATCTGGTATTTCTTGTATTATTCTTCCAGTTAAGTCTGAGTTTGCAACAGTTGTTCTGATGCTATTTAGTATTTTTGATCCTGTAGTTTCTTCTCCTTTATCTGTTAGTTTTTGTCCACTAACTATTTCTTGTTTTTTTACTTTTAGTTTGATGAGACTTGATTTTAGTTTTCCTGATTCTTTTGAATTATCTTTCTTATCTGCTTTTTCTATTTTCTTTTTGATTAATTCAATTTCTTTATCTACTTCATATTCTATTAATGTTCTTCTTGTTTTATTTTCTACAACACTAATTTTTTCTTCTTTTACTTGTTTGTTGTTGTTGTCTTTTACAATTATATTTCTTGAACTTTCAGGTAAGTTAATTATTGTGTCTGTAATATTATCTAATTGTACTGTTTTAATCCATTTAACTGGTTTACCAATTTCTGCTTGTAGTTGAGTTACATTTTCTTTTATTGATTTTTCTGTCACTAAACTCACATTTTCTTCTAGTCCAGTTCTAATTGTAAATGTATTACTCTTAACTAAACTTCCTCCATCTGTTGCGTAGACATAAGTTTCGTATGTTCCAGTAGTATTTGTTCTAAAGATTATTCTATTTCCAATAATTACTGTTCTTATATCATCTAATCTTTTTACATCATAGATTAGTTCATCTCCGTCAGGGTCTGCAAAATATTCGCTTGCATTTATTTCATATTCTTTGTAGAAGCTTATGTTTTCTAAGTTTTTAGTTTGTACTGGGGGTTTGTTATCTATTTTTTTAGTATAAACAATCTGAGTTAATGTAAAGTCCATGTCTTCAACTATGATTATTAGTTTAGCATTGGATATTGTTGCAACACATGTTTCTAAACATTCATCTTCAAATATCGTTTTTAGTTCTTCAATTATACTTTCATTTAATGTAATGTTTAGTTCTTCACTAGTATTTAGCTCAATAGGGATTGTTATGTTTATGTCTGTAATATTTGAGCTTGCATTACTAGTTATATTTTCACTTATGTTTGCACTTATATTGCTTGTTAAATTGCTTGTAATATTACTTGTAATATTAGTCGTAGCATTAACTGTCAAATTCATACTAGTATTAGTCGTTACATTGGTTGTAACCTTGCTTGTGGTGTTACTCGTCACATTTGTACTTATGTTTGTAGACTCATTGTTACTTTCATTTAATGTAATATTTAGTTCATTATCTATTTCTATTGTATCGTTTAAACTCAAGTTTATACTTTCATTTAATGTGATGTTTAGTTCTTCACTAGTATTTAGCTCAATAGGGATTGTTATGTTTATATCTGTAATATTTGAGCTGGTATTATTTGTTATGTTTTCATTTATACTTGCACTTATGTTTTCATTAATTGTTTCATTAGTTGTTGCATTTGTGCTTGTATTATTTTCTTCCACAATTTCTATTGTTTCATTATTAGTTTCTATATTATCAACTATTTCAGTGATATTTTCTTCTTCTATTACTTCTTCGTTCGCATTATTTTCTAGCATATCTTCTAGTAGTGTAAATTCATCTCCAACAACCATTCCTGTAATTAAATTATTTCTTCCTTCTTCATTCACATATCTATCTAATACTGTTAGATTTGTTCCGTTCATTTCAAGCAAGACTTTTATTCTTCCCTCTCCTGTGCCTATTCCACTAACTCTCAGGCTGGTTGCATTTTCTAGATCTAATTCAATCTCATATTGTCCAGGTCCATAACTTTCATTCATTTCTATGACTAATGTTTGTTCTCTGGTAAATGTTGCAAACCCCGTTATTCCTTCAAAGTTTGCAATTACTAATGTGCTTAAGATTACTATTAATCCAATCATCAAAATAATTGCAGGTTTTCTTTCTCTTTCTTTATTGCTTTCTCTTCTTCTTTCTCTTTCTATTTTTGCAGTGTTTATCTGCTCACTAATTTCTTTATGGTATGCTTTTTTGTGACTTTCACTATTGTTTATTTTTTTATGGAAATCATGATCTTTCTTGGTGATTTCCTTTCTTCTTTTCTGTGCTAACAGATTCTTCTTAGAACTATGTAGGAGTGTGAATTCTTTTTCCAGGCGTCCGATTTTATTACCTAATGTTTTCATTTCCTCCTCGTTTATTTTTAGCTCTGTTTAGCACAGTCCAAATAGTTCTCTGGTCACGTTTAATTAACTCAGAAATCTCTTTGTTTTGCAGTCCTTGTTCTTTGAGATACGCGACGACGTTTTCTAGAACGCTGAGCTGCTTGTTTTTAAGAATAGAAATTGGGAATGTGTGCTTTATATCGCTCACAATGATTTTTTCTGCTTGTTTTTTCTTTGAAGAATTATATGCTTGCCATACTGATTTTGAATCTCTTCCGACAAGCTCTGCGATTTTTTTATTTTTTAATCCGTTATTTTCTTTTAGATATTTGACGACTGTTTCTAATGTGCTTAATTTTTCTGAGAATATGCTGGTTGGAATTAGACTATCTTTTTCTACTTCCAAAAGTAGTTCTTTAGGATCTATATTGTACTTTGAAGTTAATGTTTCAATTAGAAGTTGTAATTTGAGTTTATCTTGATCTTTTTCGAGTCTTTGAGCACTTATTCTATTGTAATCTCTATATTTCTCTTTTTTGTCGTCTCGTCGTGCTCTCAAAGTATACTCTATTCATGTAAGAATTCCTTTATAAATATTATTGTGTTTGTCTATGTATGTAAGAATTAGTTTTCTTGATCTGTTTATTGGTTTATATTGTTTGTTTTTTTGAGTTTATATTGTTTGTGGTTAAATTTCTATTTATGTAGGATTATTTATTCTTTTTTCATATTTTATTCTATTTATGTAGGTTTTATTTTTTGTTCTCTTTATTTATTTCTGTTTCTATTTATGTAAGTTCATTTATATCTTTTTTCATATATTTTTCTATTTATGTAAGTTTTTATATGTTCTGTTTTTGTTTTTAATAACAAATATAAACAAACTCTTCTTATCAAACAAAATGGAACTAACTTTTTTAGGTACGGCATGTATGGTGCCGACAAAGGACCGTAATGTCCAAGCAATTTACATGTCATATCAGTCAGAAGGCATTTTGATAGATTGTGGCGAAGGAACTCAAAGACAAATGAATCTTGCAGGCATTAATAGAAATAAAGTTACAACTATTTTGATAACTCACTGGCATGGCGATCATGTTGGCGGTATAATTGGTCTTTTACAAACAATATCAAATAAAGATGTTCCTCCAAAAATTGAAATTTATGGTCCAATAGGAACTAAAAAAAGCATTCAACATCTTTTAGATTCTGTAATTTTTGAGCAAGAGAACTTAGATTTAAGAATTACTGAACTTGATCCAGAAGAACTCACAACAATCAAAGAAACTGATGATTATTATATTCAAGCAGCAAACATGCAACATACAACTTCTTGTGTGGCTTATTCATTTGTAGAAAAGGATAAAAGAAAAATAAAACTTGCAAAAGCAAAAGAAGTAGGTTTAACTCAAGGTCCTATTATGAGAGAAATTCAAAATGGAAACTCCGTAACTATCAATGGTAAATTAATTGAGCCTGACGATGTTTCTTTTATAAAAAAAGGTAGAAAAATAACTTTTGTGTTTGATACTATTCCAAATAAGAATGCAATAGATTTAGCAAAGAACTCTGATCTTTTAATTTCTGAATCTGTTTATCTTCCTGATATGAGTGAGAATGCTGCAAAATATAAGCATTTAACAACTGCTGATGCGGGTTTAATTGCGACAAATGCAGAAGTCAAACGTTTAATCATAACACACTTTTCTCAGCGTTATAAAGATATATCAGTTCTAGAATCAAGTATTAAAGATTTCTTTACAAATGCAGAATGTTCTTATGATTTGATGCGAATTAAACTTTAAAAGACTAGTTAATTTCAAAAATTGTTTAGAAATTATTTCGAAGCTAATTTTATATCTTCTGATTTAATTGTTTTTCTTCCAGTATGAAATGCTAACTTTAATGCTCGTTCAGATAATTCTTCTGCATAGTTCTCTAATATGTCTCGTAAAGCTTCTTTTGCATCTTCCGATACTCTTTTAGCCCCTGTCTTTTTCATTATCTTTTCCATTGCTGCTAGTGATATTACTTTTTTCGCCATATTCTTAGTCCTTAATTTTATGTATTAATACTTTTCTAATTTTAATCGTTTAATTTTTTCTCAATTTCTATTGCTTTGAAAACATTATACCATCTCCATATAACAAAGGTTATTACTATGATGGCTGGGATTATTGTATATTCATTAATCATCATTCTATTTGCTAGAATTTCATTTAATATGATTAAGCCCATAATTATAGCTATTATTGTTATAATTGCATTTTTTAGAACTGTTTGATATGAATTAACTTGATATGGGCCATAAAAAAAACTATCTGTTGTTCTTTGTATTTTTGCATAGCATTTATTGCAACATATTTCAAAATCTATTCCCAAAAATAATAATGGATTAAAATCGCTCTTTTTTTTAATTTTTTCCTTACATTTATTACAGATTATTGGTTTATTATTCTTCATCAATTAAATATTTGTTCTTAAACTTATATTAATTACGGTTTTACACTGGTCATGGACCGAGAATTTATTTAAATAAAAACTTCTATTCATCTTACATGGGAATTTCACACGCTAGACGAAAAAGTAAAGGAAGTGCTGCAGAACGAGAACTTATTCACAAATTTTGGGCTAATAGCTGGGGTGCAATTAGAGTTGCAGGTTCTGGCTCTTCACAGTTTCCAAGTCCTGATATATTAGTTGGTTCAAAAAATAGAAAGATTGCTTTAGAAATCAAAGTTACTGCTGATAAGAAAAAGTATTTTACTGAACAAGAAATTCATGAATTAGAATTCTTTTGTGATAAATTTGGTTGTGATCCTTATGTTGCAGTGAAATTTGACAGACAAGGTACTTATTTTCTAAAAACTTCTAATCTTCAGAAAACTCCTAAGTCTTTTGTCATAAGTTTAGAATTAGCAAAGGAAATCGGTCTAACATTTGAAGAACTAATTGAATTAGAATAATAAATAAAAAAAGTTTATAAAAAAATTAAAGGAAAATTACTTTCTTCCTTTTCGAGTTTTTCTGCCTTTAAGTGCTTTTTCGATTTTCTTTTCTTCTGTTTCGATTCTTTTCTCTGCACTCTCGATAACTAACTCTTCCTTTAGGACTCTTTTAGTCATTTGTTCGATGTTAAGATCCATTCGTGCTACTCTTCTTTCCATCAGTACAAGAACTCTTAATGCATATACTATTGCAAATAATGTTCCTACTAAAACAGCAATCATGAAATTTTCAATGCCAGCGGCCATATAAATTCACCTCAATTATAATATAAAATATTTCCTCTTATTAGTATATATATTTTTCGATAGTGATATGACGATAGCGAAAGTTATATAAACTGTCGAATAGTTAATATATTATAACTTTTAAAAGGTGGTATATGATGCTTAAGATGAAAAAAATTACTGAGACTTATGACATGAGAGTTTTCACTGATAGCGGTGATTATTTTGGTGATGTTGAAGAAGTGATCCTGACAACTAATAAGGTATTTGGATGGAGAGTTAAAGCTACTAAAAATTCATTCCTAAATAAGGTTTTAGGAGCTGCTAAAGGTGTTATCGTGCCTCATCAACTTGTAAAAAGTACTGGCGATATCATGATTATTAGTAAGTCTGCAATTCCTTCTTACAGTCCTGAAGACGATTAAATCGTTCTTTTAGGACAAACTTTTTTAATTTAACATACTTTTTTTCTAAAATGAAGAAATCTATAGCAGTAACTATTTTAATTCTAATTTTTCTAGTTACGCTCACATCAAGATTATTTTTAGCATTTCAAACTCCTTATATTTCTTATGATTCTTATGATTCTTTAAGACAAATTGAAAATATTAACGAAGAAGGTGTTCCTTTATTTAATGATGAATTAAGTTATGGTGGAAGATCGCATTTGTTTCCACCTATATTCTATTATCTAGTATCATTTTTTGATATTTTTGGTTCTGACTTTGCAATCAAAGTAATTCCAAATCTCTTGTTCGCGTTAATAGTTATTCCTATATATCTAATTTCATTTAATATTACTAAAGATCATCTTATATCTTTAATGACTAGTTTTTTTTCAGGTTTTATTCCTATATTTTTCTCATCAGTAAATTCCTTATCTTCTTATTCTTTAGTTGCAGTTTTAACTTTATTTGTGATATATTCTTTATTGAATCTAAATAAAAAGAAACATCTAAATTTATCTTTAATTTTAATTGTGGTGTTTGTTTTCACACATTCTTCGGTATTTCTTGTGCTGATTGGTTTATTGCTTTATCTTTTAATGTTAAAAGTTGAGTCTTTGGAAACAATGGCAAAGGAACAAGAAATAATTTTATTTGCATCTTTCTTAGCTTTATGGTTTAATTTTATTGTATTTAAAACAGCATTTGCAATTCATGGTCCTTTAGTTATATGGCAAAACATTCCTCTTCAAATTCTTACAACTTATTTTTTTGACTTAAACATATTTCAATCGTTATATTTTCTAGGTTTAGTTCCTGTATTTTTCGGAATATATACTATATATAGTGTTATGTTTACATCAAAAAAGAAATCTTTAATCTTAATTATTAGTCTTTCACTATCTGTATTAATTCTTCTTTGGGCAAAATTATTAGCTTTTAAAGTGGGTTTATTATTCTTAGGTTTATTTTTAGTAATACTATCTTCACATTCTATTAAGAATGCTTATTCATATATTAAGAAAACAAAAGTTCCTTCTCTTGCTAACTGGTTTTTAGCTGCTGTGTTCTTACTTTTTTTAGTTTCTGCAATAATTCCGAGTATTTATGTGGCTTCAAATTCTTTAGATGACGTTCCAAGTCAAAGTGAAATTGATGCTATGCTTTGGATTAAAGATAATACTCCTGTAAATTCAACTGTTTTGGCTCGTGTTCAAGAAGGACATTTAATAACTTTTTTTGCAGAAAGAAAAAATGTAATTGACGATGATTTTTTAATGGTTGAAGATGCACAAACAAGATATGATCAAGTTCAAGATATTTTTTCACTCAGGCTTAAGAATGAAGTTGTAAGAAGATTAACCAGATATAATGTGAATTACATTTATTTTTCTGGTCTTTTTGGTTCAGAAGAAAATCTTTATTATGTCAATGATGATTGTTTTAATTTAGTTTATGATAAATCAATTAAGATTTATGAACTTACGTGTAGTTTAAGATGAAACAAAAATTTCCTTTAAGTAAAACATATTTGCCAATTATTATACTTGTTACACTATTAGTTTTATTCTTGCCAATTTATGCTCGTTTTTCGAGTGGAACTCCTGTTTTTCCATCTGATGAATCATATTATCATTTAGGAATTATTAAATCAATATCATCCGATAATTTTAATTTTCAAGAATCTCAGATTTCTTCATTTCATTATTTTATGTCTTTTTTAGTTAGTTTATTTGGTGATTCTATAACTTGGATAATTACTATTTTATTAGGTTTGGCATCTACTGTGTTTTTCTTTTTAAATTCAAAAATATTAATTAAAGATGAACTAACAGTCCTTATAGCAACTGCTTTATTTATTCTATCTCCTATTTTCTTATTTGTTTTTTCAATATTTACACCTTATTCTTTAGTATTATTTTTATTTTTACTATTCGTATTTGCATATCTTAAAAAAAGTTATTTTTCAATTCCATTATTAATGTTAATATCTATTACTGATTTCTCTTTTTATTTATTATCTTGTTTATTCATTGTAGCATATTATTTTTATAGTTCTAATTTACGTTTTTCTATTATAACATTTATTCCATCAGTTCTCTCATTACTGCTATTTAGTTTTTCAAACAATTTTTTATTTTTATCATTAACTAAGGCTACTTTTTCGACTTTCTTTACTTCTTTTGGTGTTATTAGTGGTATTTCTTTCTTCTATTTATTCATGGCATTGTTAGGATTATTTTTGGCTTGGTCTGATAAAAAATACTTTGTTCATATTTTGTTTTTCTTTTTGTTAATATTCTCATTTTCACTTTTTAATGTTCAAGGAAAGATCGCATTGAATATTCTTCTTTGTTTCTTTTCCGCAATACTTATCGTGTTCTTATCTAAACGTGAATGGGTTATTGTTACAATTAAGCATTTTACTTTGCTTTTGATATTTTGTGGTATAATATTTTCTACTTCACTTCAAGTTAATCAATTAATATTAGTTAATCCAACTAATGAATTATTTTTATCTCTTGATTCTTTGAAAATTACTTCTCAGAATCAAACAAATATTTTATCTCATCCTGATTATGGTCACATGATTAATTATTTTTCTAATAAGGAATCAGTCTTCACTAGTTTTTCAGGCTCAGACGCGTTTTCAAACGTTTCTAACGACATTCTTAAATCACGAGACCTTTCGTTGTTTAAATCTTATTTAGATACAAACAGCATCTCATTCATCCTTATAACCGATGACATGCGTAATGGTTTAGTATGGTCTCAAGAAGATGAAGGGATTTTATTTTTAATAAAAAATACTCCTGATTTCAGAAAAACTTATTCTTCAGATACAGTGGAAATTTGGTCTTATGATTTATTTAATGATTGGTGGAAAGAACCTTTGTATGAGTGATTTGTATTAAATCATTTATACCATTCAGGATGTATCAATTTATCTTCTTCTAATCTTTTTTCTAAATCCATGTATTCAAGTAAGAATTTTTTTGATTGAAATCCATAAAATATTTTGTTATCTATAACTATTGTTGGAAGTCTATTTGGATCAATTTCATACTTTTCTTTTAGAAAATCAACTGCAGCATTATTCAATGCATATTCAAAAGAGTAAATATGAAATAAAGGATAGTTTTTGTGAATATTTGTTAATACTAATCCTTGGTCTTCACAATCTTCACAATTCTTATTGCTGTAGAAATAAAGAACTACTGGTGTTGTTTTATTACATTCTTCTTTTGCTTTTTCTGTAATTAATAAATGTCTAACAAGCAATAATGAATAATAACTTTTTAAAGACCAAACTTTAATATCTTCATATCCATATAATGATTCCATATAAG
>Ga0307929_1000190_pt1 | contig 65348 bp, 62 predicted proteins | sample AceLakmetage1330_FD_203160 | JGI IMG/M metagenome (GOLD analysis project Ga0307929, IMG submission 203160) | Saline water microbial communities from Ace Lake, Antarctica - #1330 | ecosystem: Environmental > Aquatic > Non-marine Saline and Alkaline > Saline | place: Antarctica: Ace Lake... | reverse complement strand
GGGCCGAACAAAAAAGCCAGCATACATGGGGTTTTTGGTCTAATTTACCGATCAAACCCTCTCCCAAACGTCGCCCCTTGTTCTCCGAAAAAGGCGCCTTTAATTGGACTGTCGCTGCCTTGAACATGGTCTGAACGCTTTCTGAAAAGCTTTAAAATTTAGGTATTTGAAGGAAATATGATTTACGAAGCCATCAGCCGAAGCTCGACAAAACCCTCCGACCCCGATGTAATCGTTTGCGACAGTTGGTCTATATGAATATCCTCCCCATTTACCCGGATGCTTTTGCAACCCCTTCGGAATGCATCCGGTAGATCGGAAAAAAACCATCTCGCCGTATCCGAATCGACCATAATACCCCGCTTAAGGAAGGTTAAACCGATTTCTTTGGCCAGAAGATTGAACAACTTGATGGATACCACTCCCGCACGGTCCTCGACGATCGTATCCGTCCGCCGGTGCGTGATTGTGCTGCGAAAGACGGCCAGGTCTCCACCCTTGCGAAAGGTTGCACCGACCAGTCCCGGCATGGCAGCTGAAAGCGCCAACGTGGCGTCGTTTTCAATGATGGCCGTCGAAAAATCGTCAACCGGCTTTCCCTTCAGGAAGGCCGTGCGGATTCGGTCTTCCACATAGTCAGGATTCACATCAAACTGATTGCAGAGCAGATCCCTGATGCTGGAACCGGTGTGGACATTGACTTTGAAACCTGCCTGCAAAATGGACGAAAACGCCACAACACCCGAATCCATTGTGTCAAACAAGAATTCTGCGGTAAAGCTTGCCTTTTTCATGGTAGCACTCCTCCTCCCGACCGACACCGGGAACCAATCGTATTAATGATGAGCACATTTGGCTGTTTTCAGCCTAACCGCCGCCTATGGCTGGGAAAATACCAACCCTTTCGCCGCCGTGGAGAAGGGCGCTCACATCTTTTTTCACACCATCGATAAAAATGAGTTTGACCTCCTCTTCCGGGATACACAGTCGATCAAGCAAAGCGGATAAAGGCGTGCCTGGTTCAACAGGGTAACGGCATGCTGAGCCAGCGGGCAGGTACTTTTTCAGTGAAGCAAAAAGTTTTATTTCGATAGTGACCGGCATGGGGTGTGTTTATATCATGCTTAACATGTAAGAATGTCCATTTCGGAAAAAATGGGGGGAACCATGCAGGGCCTCCCCCCATTTAACCCTTATATGTGGATGAAAATTAAAAGTTAAAGACCTGATCCAGCTCCTCATCCGTTACCCCGAAGGTCACGTTGTGAGGCGCTAATGCCTCTTCCTTGAAAAACGCGGGCAACCGATCGTCTTTGTTGGTAAACCCGGCTCGTTCGTTGAAATCCCTTTCCATCTTGAGGATGTTCTTGCCGAGTTCCGTGACGTCATCCGCCGTCATGTCCGCACCAAGAAAGCCACCGACCAGATCGACCAGGGACTGAAAAGTGTCTGGTTGGTCCAGGATCGCAAAGGCGATGAACAGGCACATGCCTGTGGCATCAATGGCGGCTGTTGCGATTTGCAGATTTCTGGACAGCTCGACCTGCCCTTCGGGTTTCAAAGGATCCACACTGCCGCCCACACCGAGGAGATTGGTGGCCACGGCATATCCGGCTGTATGATCCGCACCCATGGGGGTGGTGGCATAGGTCACACCGATCCCCTGAACCGCCCTGGGATCGTAGGCCGGAAGCGCCTGTTTCTTGACCACCGGTACCCGTTCCACGCCGAGCACCTGCCCGGTGACCGCCGCACCACTACCCAATATCTTCCCAAGGGGTGTTCCTTCGCCCACTTGCTTGACCAGGTTGATGGCCGCTTCGGCATCACCGAATTCCGCCAGCCCCCCTTCCATGGCCACACCGATGGTGACGCCCATGTCAATGGTGTCCACCCCGAAGTCATCGTCCATCCGGTCCAACTGCGCGATGGCGTCCAGGTCGTCGATGCCGCAGTTTCCGCCATGGGCCCAGATGGTTTCGTATTCAACCTGTTTGCTCACATAATTTCCGTCCTTGTCGTAAAAGGTTCCGGAGCAGCGGATAACACAGCCCTTGTGGCAGCCATGGGTGGCGGACCCTTCACCGCCCCTGGCGTTTTCCATTTCCGCCAGGGCTTCGCCGCTGATCTTGGAAGCACCTTCAAACTGGCCGGATGAAAAGTTCCGGGTGGGATATCCGCCGGCCTCGTTCAACACGTTGGTCAAGACGGCGGTCCCGAATGCCGGCAGCCCTTCACCGGTCACCGGGTGTTTCTTCAGCCCTGCCACAAACGCCTTGTTTGCTTCTTTAAACTTTTCCGGGTTTCCCGGTGACCGTGTGGACATACCGGCGTCATCCACCACGATGACCTTAACGCCCTTGGCGCCCATCACAGCGCCGACGCCCCCCCGGCCGGCGTGACGTGTCGGCCGTTGTTCCATGTCCGTAAAGGCAATGGATGCAGCGGACAGTTTCTGTTCGCCGGCCTGACCGATGGAAATGCAGGCGATCTTGTCACCGTATTCCGCATTCATTTTGGCCACCAGAGCATAGTTGCCCAGCATCCTCAAACTGTTGTCCGGGGTGATCTGAACACCGTTCGCATTAATGAGGACTTTATAAAGCGTGTCGTCCTTCGGCTTTCCTTCAAGCACGATGGCGGTATAACCCAGCCGGCCCAGCATCTGTGACGGCTGGCCGCCCGAATTGGCTTCCTTGATACCGCCGGTCAGGGGGCTCTTGCACCCTACAGAGATGCGCCCGGACATTGCCGCAACAGATCCACTCAGCAACCCGGGGGCAATGACCAGTTTGTTTTTTGCACCCAGTGGATGACACAGGGGGGGAACCTCCTTTGAAACGATCGCCGATGTCATGGCACGGCCGCCAAAACCCGCATAATCTCCAAGAGGCCCGGTGCTCACCTTGGGTCCTCCCTCTGCACCCATGTCGATTCGAACAATTTTGTCCATGGCCTTTCCCTCCTTCTTTTTTAAAACGAGTTGTTGTTTATGTTCCACCAATGGGTTTAAATCAATTTCGCCGCCACCGATCGAGCGGCATCCATAACATTTTTTAGTGGCACGTTTTTTTTCACGGCCACACGTTTACAATCCTCATATTCCGGTGACACATTGACGGTTCGGTCTCCGATCTTCGCTACCTTAAACCCGATGTCTCCATGGGTGGTTTTCCCCGTCCGGATTTCTCTGTGGGCCTTCATTCGATGGTCGATCCGCCATCTTACCCCAATAGTAGTGGTTTCAGCAATGAGAAAATCGGTGATTTGATCCATCATCTCCATTTTGCAAAGCACCGTAAGCAGCATGCCGGGGCGGTTTTTCTTCATGTGAAGCGGCATTAAAAAGACATCCATAACGCCCATTTGAAGCATCTTTTCTATGAGATAGTCATAAATCTGGGGGTTCATGTCGTCAATGCTGGTTTCCATAACGGCCACACGTTCGCTTTCAAGACCTTTGATCTCTTCCGCCGATTCTCCGATGGCGATCCGTAATAAATTGGGGATGGAAATATCGGCGTTGCCGGCGCCATAACCCGTTATTTTCAGGGTCATGGCCGGCATGGGGCCGAATTCCGATGCCAATGTGGTCAATATGGCCGCGCCGGTGGGCGTCAGGAGCTCACCTTGCACACCTGTTGAGTAAATGGGTTTTCCCTGGATCAATTCCACCGTGGCCGGAGCAGGTACCGGCAAGGTGCCGTGGGCACATTCCACCGTTCCGGCGCCCACATGCAGGGCTGAACAAACTATTTTTTCGATCCCCAGGGCAGCCAGTCCGGCTACGGATCCCACCACGTCGATAATGGCGTCCATGGCGCCCACCTCATGGAAATGGATGTGGTCTATGGTCGTCTGATGGACTTTGGCCTCAGCCTCGGCCAAACGGGTAAATATGCCGATGCTTTTTTTCTTGATGCCTTTTTCAAGATCACTGTTCTCAAGAATTGTTTTGATGTCGGACAGGTGCCGATGATGATGATGGTGGTGGTCCTCTTCCACAATAACAATGGCCTGGCTTCCCCCGATGCTTTTTTTAGCAACTTTCTCTACTTTAAGATCATAATGGGAAAGTTTAAGTTTGGCCAACTCCGCTTTCAGTTTTTCAAGCGGAAGACCCGCATCCATGAGCGCACCGAGTATCATATCTCCGCTGGCGCCTGAGAAACAGTCAAAATAAGCAATTTTCATTGATGGGTATCCTTTCTAACCGCCAATTGATTGATGAGGCTGGCCTGATATCCGGCGCCGAAACCATTATCGATGTTCACCACCGAAACTCCCGAGGCACAACTGTTCAGCATACTGAGTAAAGCCGCAATACCACCGAAGCTCGCCCCGTAACCGATACTTGTGGGCAATGCAATGACCGGGCAGGAAACCAGCCCGCCCACCACGCTGGCAAGGGCTCCTTCCATGCCGGCCGCCACCACCGCCACATTGGCCTTGAATAAATCTTCACAGGAATTGAGCAGGCGATGGATCCCCGCGACCCCACAGTCGTACAATCGCTTGACGTGGTTGCCGAGCACCTCCGCGGTAATAGCCGCCTCCTCAATCACGGGGATGTCGGAGGTGCCGGCGCACACCATGGCAATATTACCCACCTGCTCCACCGGTCGAGGCTTGATGACCACAATCCGGGCTGTTTCGTGGTACCCACTGTCCGCAACGGCTTCTTGAATGCTCTCGAAAGCCTTCTGGTCCGCCCGGGTCGCCAGGATATTGCAGTGGTGCTGAGCGAGTTTTTCCGAAATGCCCCGGAGGTGTTCAAGGCTCTTTCCTTCGCAGTAAATGACTTCAGGAACACCGGCACGCATGTGTCGGTGAAAGTCAACTTTTGCATAGCCTAAATCTTCAAACGGCAGCTTTTTTAATCGAAGCAAAGCCGTATCGAGATCCAATTCACCGCTCTGAACCTGTTTTAAGAGATGCTTTAGATGTTGGCTGTCCATGTTAATTAACCTTTCTGCTCAGGCGTAAGTGCTCTGTTAAGGCTGCCCATGGCGTACCCTTCCATGTCCAGGGTGATATGCTTGAATCCCAGAGATTTAAAATATTGAACAATCCGATCTCGGAGCTTTTCCTCAGCGATTTTGATAATATCCCGGGCTTCGACTTCCAGGCGGACCACATCGCCGTGATGTCGGGCCCGGACCTGGCCGGCTACGCCCAAATCGCGCAGAAACCGCTCACCGTCGTCGACCTGTTTGAGTTTGCGGGCCGTAATCGGCGTGCCATAGGGGATTCGAGACGCCAGGCAGGCGGCCGACGGTTTATCCCAGGTAGGCAGCCCGAGCTGTTTCGACAGTTGGCGGATCTCTGATTTGGTTAACCCGGCCTCCATCAGCGGGCTCCGGACACTCAATTCACGCGTGGCACGGCTACCGGGACGAAAATCCCGGTGATCGTCTGAATTTGTCCCGTCCGCCACCCATGGGAATCCTTTTTGACGGGCGAGTGCCACCAATTCGCCGAACCGGCTTTTCTTGCATACATAACATTTATCAGATGGATTGGCAATAAACTCAGACAGTTCCATTTCATGGCTCCCCACCTGAAGATGGGCTGCACCCAATTTGTTGGCCAACCTAACGGCATCTTCACGCTCGTGGCGGGCTGAGGTCTCAGAAACAGCCGTCACGGCCAGCACATCGTCTCCAAGCACATCAGTGCACACTTTCAAGAGGAGCGTGCTGTCCACCCCGCCTGAGAATGCCACCATCACCCGGCCCATTTGCCGAAGCGACCGGTCCAGGTCCTGGCGTTTTGTTTCAATGGTTTTCCTGTCCGGGTCGCTGGTATTCACTTTTTTAACTCAATTTTTTCGGAATCAGAAGTTGACCTTATAACAGCGCCGTCTCCCTTCAAAAGGCCACTTTTTTCGGCCCTAGAGGAGATGCCGTACGGGTAATTGTCGGATGCGATCGGCCAGCGGGCGCCAATGACACCCGGTACAGTCTGAAACTGCCCTGTTTCAGGCAACCCCAAAACACCCCGGACTGGTAGAATGCCTGCTCTAACCAGAAAAAAAACAAGAAAACGGGGAAACTGAGGTCCGGTTTTTTTCTAAAGAATACCACCACTGCCGGCAGGATGGTCAGCGCCAACAAAGGCAGTGCCAGTTGTGGAACGAAAATCGCCAGCACCATTGCCGGCATCAGGTAGTATCGGGTCAAATGATGCCCAAAGTGGAATGCCAACATCAAATGTCGTTTTCCGGTGGCGGAAAAGAACTTGTTCAACGGAAGCGTAATGCCGAACCGGCGGTTGAACCGCATCCGTTTGTAAACCGGTACCACCATCAGATAAACCAGCCCCACCAGCAGCAGTGGAACGGATCGAACCATCAGGCCCGTTACCCACAACATGAGCAGAAAGATACCTTCCCAGTGCCACGGAAACCGTTTGGTTATCTGTCGGTACCGGTCATACAAAACTGCCTCGGATGTACCGTAGTCGAATCGCCTCTTGAAATTTTCAAACAAGCGGTTTCGATGTTTGTGTTTAACACGTCCCTCGGGCGTATACATCAACCGGTACCCCGATGCCATCAGTTTCCAGCAAAAATCAACGTCTTCCCCCACCCGCAACTGCTCATCCAGACCGCCGGCCCGGGTATATATTTCTCTTCGCAGTAACATGTTGCAGGTGGGCACGTAAAAAACGGAGTCTTCACCCTTTCCCATAACCCGTTTGGAGCCCATATTCAACGGTGAATGAACCGCTTCGTAATGATCCTGTCGGGAGGTCCCGGCCGGGGTATCCACATAGCCACCGATGAGTGCCAGGCGGGGGTCATGGAAATAGGGGAGCAGTTCCCGCAACCAATTGGGATCGGCGGTGCAGTCGCTGTCTATAAACGCAACAATCTTTCCTTTTGCCGCCTGGACTCCGGCGTTGCGTGCGGCCGACTGCCCCATGTTTTTCGGCTGTATGAGCAACTGAACATCGTAGCCGCTGACCACGGAAACAGTGTGATCCCGGGAGGCATCGTCCACAACAATGATCTCCCGCCGCCATGCCGGATAATCGAGGTGCAGCAGGGACTCCAGACAAGGGCCTATTTCATGGGCACGGTTGTATACCGGAACGACGATGCTGACCAGAGGTTCGAAGACGTCGTTGGGAGGCTCCCAGTCGAGAACGCCGGCTTCGTACAGCGTATCGCAAAGGGACAGTGCCGCTGTTCGATGGGAATCGTCAGCCGCTTCGTGCAGGGAGAATCCCGTTCGGCACTGTTTAAGAACACGCATGGCGGCAGGATTGACACGGATGGCTCTCAGGGGAGCAGTCTGCAACACCAGAGAGCCATTTGCATTTTCTCCGGAGATGAGACGGGTGCCGTTCCTCAGGTGGTAACGTCCCCCGGGGATCTGGCTGCTCATCATGCAACCTCTCTAACGATGGGTTTGACCGAAACGCAGTTGGCCAGACAGCCGGGATCTGGAACACCCAGTTTTCTCTGGGTGTGATAGGCAATTGCCGGGCATCCACCGTGGCAAAGGTCAAAACGCTGGCAGCTTTCACAAGACTTGATTTCAAGACGCCGAAACGAATGAAATACCGGAGAATTTTGCCATATATCGGCGAAATCATCTTCCGGCAGCTGTCCGGCCAAAAATTCCGGGTCTTGAAGAAAGGCACAGGGATAGATGTTCCCCTCCGGTGAAATGCAACAGGTGAGTTTGCAGGCACCGCACATGTTCAGGCCCAGTGAACGTCGCTCTTCTGTGGAAACCGAAAAAAAAGAATCACCGGTGGAAACGGCCAGATGCCGATTGAGCCAATCCGAAAAGGCAAGCATCTGTTCCTTGTCCACATTCAGCTCCGACCAGGATGCTTTCCCCCTTCCGGAAGGCCTGAACCGTGATACCCGGAGTTTGGCGCCGTATTCGGCGGCCAATGTGGTCATGCTGTCCAGCTCGCTGAAATTCCGGCGCGTGAGGACCGTATTGACGCTGACCTCAATATTCCGGTTGCGCAAAAAACCCAGAGCCCTGATGGCCTTTTGGAAGCTTCCCGTGCCCCTGATGGCGTCGTTGGAGGCGGGGGTGGCCCCGTCCAGGCTGACCTGGACGTAGACCAGGGGATTGTTCAGTCTACCGGCGACATAATCATCGATAAAAGTGCCGTTGGTGCTGATGCAGGTGACCATGCCTTTTTTATGGGCATGGTCCATGATATCCAGGAAATCCGGGCGCATAAAGGGTTCACCGCCGCCGATGTTGAACTGGAAAACTTTCATGGCGGAGAGCGTATCGATGAGTTCAAGACATTGATCCGTCGTCAACTCTCCCGGACGTTTGACGCCGGCAGCCGATAGGCAGTGAACGCACGATAAATTGCAGGCATAGGTCACTTCCCATGTGACATTCACCGGCGCCGAAAGCCCCATTTCAACATATTGATTACCCATGAATCAATCCCTTTTGCGTTAGCTCGGTCAATACCTGCATCACCCATTGTTGACTCGCCCGCCGAGATTGGCGATGGCGGGTACGGATGGATTCGATGAGCCCTTCAGCAGACTGCGATCCGTTGAAAAAATCATTCCCGATCAGATTTTTCGTGGGCACGAAATAAAGCCTGGGGCCCCGATAGTCGTAAAAAAGCAGTCCGAATTTTTCCTCCCGAACCTGCACGCCCTCCCTCAAATGATAAGATTTTTTTGTATCCATGATAAAGGGCTAACCTCCTACCGGCCAACGGGCAAATCGATCAATAGATCCCGCAGATCCCGTCCACCGCCAGTTCTTCCACATTGATGACTTCCAAAACACAGGGGATGCTTTCTTTCTCATCTTCTTTGGTCTCTAGTTCCTTTTTTGTTATTTCATTTTTCATTTTGCAACCTCCTTTTGAGCGGTAAATTGTGAAACACCCAACCCCGAAATATCAGATTTCCAGATTGATCCCCGACTATGCCAGGGAACCTTCAAAGACAAACTCGACACAGCCGGTGAAGTCATCGCCCTCATAGATCGGGATATCGACAATGGTCGCTTTTCCATCGGGGACATCCATGGTATAGTAACTCAAAGACTTTTTTTTCTCTCGAAATTCATCATATAGCACCGATATCTTTACCATGGTTTCCGGCTGGTGGCATTCCTTCATGTTCTTGCCCACAAAATCTTCCTGATTCAAAAGTGCCTTGAACACTTCCTTGCATCTTTTGTTGGCGTACGTAACGTTGAGATCCGGATCCGACACAACGATGGCCACCTTCACGTTATCAAATATCTTATTTAGATCGGCCATATCGTTCCTCCCCTTATACGTTTTTACACAGTCACTCTGTAGGTTTAAGGCGCCGCAGCTGTCCAGCCTCCGTCCACGGTAATCATGTTGCCGGTGATGCACCGGGAATTTTCGGAGACCAGCCAGAGCACGGCACGACCGATGTCCTCCGGCTCCACCGATGGGTCCTTGATCAGGTGCCCGGCTGTAAACTGCTCTTTGGCATCATCACCCTCCATCCCGAAATAAGCGGCGATGCCTTTCATCATATCGGTCCAGACAGTACCCGGACAGACCACGTTGCATCGGATATTGTGGTCGGCGACCTCCATGGCCATGGATTTGTTCAAACCGATGATGCCGTGCTTGGCGGCGCAGTAGTGCCCCCCCATGCCGAAGCCACGTTGGCCGCCCACCGAGGAGATGCTCACCACATTGCCGCTGTGCTGTTCGATCATGTGGGGCAGCACGAAGTGGCTGCACAGATAGGTGCCCTTGAGGTGGGTGTCCAGCACCTCATCCCAGGTCTCCTCGTCCATTTCGGCAATGGCCACCATGGAGGAATTTCCGGCGTTGTTGACCAGGATATCGATTTTCCCGAATGTTTCCATGACCTGATCGACCATGGCCTCGACTTCGGCGGATTTGCGCACATCGCATTTGATGCCCAGGGCTTTTCGGCCCATGGACTTGATGCTCTCAACGGCCCCTGCCATGGTGTCCTCTGTGGACATGTCGTAGGGAATGGTATTCATGTTCTGGCAGATATCAGCGATTACAATATCGACCCCTTCTTCGGCCATCAACTTGGCGGTTGCCAGGCCGTTGCCTCGCGCACCGCCGGTGATGACGGCAACTTTCCCCTGGAGTTTCATCGATGCTCTCCTTTCATCCTTAATAATTAGATGGTTCAATAATCGATTCTATGTATCGGGAAATTTCGCCAGAAGCTCCTGCAGACACTTCATATCTTCCGATGCCACACTTTCGCCATACTCGGCCACCTGAAAATCGAGTTCCTGCTGCAAAGAAGACAAAACCATTAATGCATCCAGGTAATAGATCATTCGCGCATCCGTTTTGAAATCTTCTTGGTACTCCTCAAGGAGGCTGTCCACATCGAATGCTCTGAGCTTCCGGCCATAGACGTCCAGATCGATTTGATTGCGCATGAACTGGTCCATGAGGGTGATGGCCTCGTTGATGATTTGAACAGTGGGATCATGAATGGGATGGGTCATAGGGTGTCTCTCGTTTCCATCGAATTATTTTTTTTTATGAGGCGCTATCGCATCTTCCCCTTTATGGGTGATCACAAATCGCATAAGCGGGGTTTTGTCCTTCCGGTTGACTCTTTTTCGCTGCAGGAAGCCCGCGCGGAGGAGCACTAAGATGCGGTTCTTCACCCCTTGTGAAGATAGATTCAGCATTCGTGCAAAAGTGTGGCAGTGAAACTCACCGGGTAGGCGGTGATGTCACGTACCCGTGCAGTCGGTCCCGCCGTATTCACGGATCACGGTGAGAACACTGAGCATATCTTCACTGAGCTTTTCGGGTATTTGGGCCTCGGCCATCATGTCATCCTGACGACAAAGGTTTTAATCTTGTTAATGAACCCGTCCAGCTCACCGTCCAGCTTTCCCAGGATTTCAGTCGCTTTGGCCTCATCACCGGCGGCAATGATTTCTTTCAAATTCAAGGCTTCTTCCTTAAGATCCCATGCCACCTCACCGGCTTTGACCGTTTTCAGGTAGGCCATTTTGACCACCTTTTCGAGAGCCGCGCCTTTCTCGCCCAGAACCGCACTGATTTTCCCGGCAAGATCGTCCGACAACCCCGCCGTGTTTTCCTGTATTTCCTTGAACATGGCGATCATCTCCCGTGAAAAGACGGGTCCTTTACCGACAACATTCGGCCTTTTTTTCTCAGTCATGCATTTTCTCCATTTGCTGTTTTTGGTTTCTCGTTTTATCGCGACTGTCAGGGGGTATCTCTTCCTTCTTCCCAGGGACGCTCTTTCACGATTACCCTTTCTTTTTCAGGCAGACGTTCAATGAGCTTATCGGCGATTTTCATCATGGCCCGCGCTGTGAGGGATTCAGGATATTTGAATACGATGGGAACACCCGTATCGGCGGCTTCCGAATACTGTCCATCCAGGGGGATGCCACCTAAAAATGGTATATCAAAGGTTCTTGCCAGTCTTTCGCCTTTGTCCTTGCCGAAAAAATGTTCCACTCGCCCGCAATCCGGGCATTGGTAGGTATTCATGTTTTCAATCAGTCCGAGGATTGGTGCGTTCAGTTCCTTGGCGGCGTTGATGGCCTTGCTGCAAACGATGGTGGAGATTTCCTGGGGTGTGGTCACCACCACCATGCCGTCCAGGTCGGGGATGGATTTCATAATGGTAATCGGTTCGTCACCGGTACCCGGCGGAAGATCCACAAAAAGGAAATCCATCTCATGCCATTTAATGGAACTCAAAAACTGCCGAAGCACCCGCGCCTTGTATTGTCCGCGCCACATGACGGGGGTGGAATCCGCCGGCCATATGAGGGCAACGGACATGATTTTCAAACCGTGTTCCGTTTCGACCGGATCGATGCCGTGAGATCCGTGAAGGATATCCCGCATTTCAGTCTTGACGCCCACCATTTTGGGCACACTGGGCCCGTGGACATCCGCATCGAATATTCCCACCACCATGCCTTTTTTACGCATTGCCGCCGCCAGGTTCACGACAACGCTGGTTTTTCCCACACCGCCCTTACCGCTGATAATGGCGATCTTATAATTGACATGGGCCATCGCGTCACGGATCGGGCCATGCTTATGCCGCTGCTCGGTGTGCATCTGGAAATCTTCGTCTTTCAATTGCCACCTCCCTTTAAGAACGCTGTGAGTTTACCTAAGCCCTTTGCCTAGTTGCCGGGCAGAAATTCAAGATCTTTGCTGCCCAGGTGCATTTTTTCTGCATAGTCGAGCATTTCTACAGGTGTTTGACTCGTGATCGCCCTGATTTTATCTTGACCTTTCTCCAGAACATCCAGATCTTGCGCGATTGATCCGGGAATGCCGGGGGACCTTACAATCATTTGATAGGTCGCCCAATCCACCGCCACCGGGTCTTCAGATGCGATGATCCCCAAATCGGGTATAAAAGGGATGTCTGAAAAAGGATAATCGTCGGATTGTGGTGTTACGGAAGTGAGAAAATTAATAAAAAAAGCTTGCCCTGTTAAATGCTTTTTGACCGTATGGGCGGCATCGACCACACATTTCTGGTATTCGGGAATGCCTTCAGGTTGAATGCCGATCGCCCCGTTGGGACAGGAAACGTAGCAACCGAGACATCGATTGCACATTCTCAGGTCGAAAGACACCTGGCCGGGCTCGCCGGATATGGCGCCGGTAGGGCAAAAGGGCACGCAGTCCCCGCAATGGTCACAGGCTTGATCATCAACGGATATTTCGAGACCACCATTAATTTTCAATTGGCCGGACCGGGTCAGGAATCCAAGGCCCAGATTTTTTATGGCGCCCGCCAATCCGAGGAGGGGGTCTGCCGTAACGTGGGAAACCACGATCAGGTTTCCGGTGTCGGTCAGCAGGCTGCCGATTTCAACCCCGGCCAGATATTCGCCGTCACCTTCCCGGAATTTACCTTCTTCGTTGGTATATCCAGCCGTCTGCATCAGTTGGTTGTGAAATGTGTCGCCATTGCTGAACCCCAGGAGCAGGGCGCTGTCCATCCAGCTGTAACCATCAAATTTCGACCCCTTGAAAAGGCTGCAGCCATCTGTTACCAGGGATTTAGCCCCCATTGCCCGTGTTTTCGAGAACAGGGTTCCGATAATGACGGGGGGAAGATAATGGGTGTAACCCAATTCACTCAGGTTTATTTTGATCGCCAGGCTTTCATCCGGCTTGACCAGCCTGGCCAATTCTTTCAGGCTCAGCAGGGCATCTATTTTAGACACCGCATTTTTGTGCAGGTTTTCAGAACGGCCCTTGATCCAATAAACGTTTGCCATAAAATGCCTTCTTTTCAGAATGAAATCGCTTTTCAACAGGCCACGGCCCACACGCACCAAGCGGTGGACCAATAAGCGGCGTTTCATTACGTATGGAGATCGGGGTGAACTCTGTTATAAACTCAGGGGCGGGTTACAGTCCCCCGCCCCTGAGCGTTCTACACGTGAATCAATAGGCTACAGCGTCGGATCGAAGTTCTTCCAGTTCTCCAGCCATCCTTTCACATCTTCTCGAATGAATTCATATTGCCGGCCCACGTGATGGTTCGCGAATGCCTTTCGCATGGGGGTAACCGTCATGGGTATTTTGCGGATCTGCCACTTGGCGATATTTTCGGGATTCAGTTCCGGTTCGTACTCGATCAGTTCATAGTTCATGGTGCCCAAGCCGTTTTTCTCCCCTGCCTTCAGTTGGATACGGGGCGTAAAGGCGTTGATGGCCTTGAACTTGTCCTCTCCCGGCTTCAGACCCAGTTCTTCTGCCCGCGAGTTGGGACCGATGGGGGCCTTGTCGATCATGTCGACTACGGCGGTATCGATGGCCACGCAATCCTTGGAGGCAAAAACGCCGATATCGGGTGTCACGTAGTTCCCGTTCCATGGAAAACAGTCGCATTCCGGCGCAACGTCAAACGCATAAGCCATGTATCCGATCTTGCCTTCCTTGAAGGTCTTAACGCACCCCTTTGCCGCATCGGCCATGGCGATTTGAGCCAGCGGAAAATAGTCATCGCGGAAACCGATACCCTCCATGCCGGTGAACATGCAGGTCACCTGGCAGGAGTAGCATAAGGCGCACTTCTCAAAATCCAGCACCACACCGTCCGGCTCCACCTTGATGGCTTCTTCCGGGCAACTGTCTTCGCACATCTGGGCATAGGGGCATTCGGTGCCCTGGCAGGCTTCGCGGTTGACCCTCGGATACCCGATCTCGTCTTCCGGATCTCCCCAAAAGGATAAATGCGTCTGGTATTTACCGCGCTTGGACTGTGCACCGATGCCGAAATTCTTGGTGCATGCGCCCATGGCCGTAATGGGATGTCCCTTGGCATGCGCCAGGTTGATGATGGCATCCGCCTCGTAAATACCCCTGGCGATATAGGTTTCTTTGATGATGTTGCCTTCGGGCAATTCCACTCTCAGATCATCCTCGCCGTAAAAACCGTCTGAAATGATGAACGGCGCCTGGAGGCTCGCCCAGTTCAAACCGTGGCGGTTGGCGCCCTCAAGCTCCATTTGGCCGGTACAGCGGTTGTTGTAAAGGTGGTAGGTCAGGGTGGTTGTGTCGGTCACAAATGGTCTCCCCCCGCAGGCCTTGACCTCTTCCACGATAGCGGCTACAAATTCAGGTCTCAGACATGACGTGCGATTATACTCTCCACAGTGTATTTTAACGGCGACACTGTCATTCTTTTCAATGCATTTGTCGAGGCCTGCGGCATAAAAGAGATCTTTTGCCTTGCAAATCGTACTCTCCGTCCAGTTGGTGGCGCCCGCCGCCGCAAACCAGACCTTTGCTGCTTTTTTTTCTGCCATAATCATTCTCCTCTTTTGGGATGGTTTACAAAATTTTAAATGCGATTATGTTTCATTCCCATAAGTCGTACCAGCCCCCTTCCTTGTTTTTTTAAAGATGGGCAACACTTGTTGAAATCGCTCTGACAGCAAAACCAAGATACAAATCGAAAAAGGAGGGCTGAAATCCGGTGATAACAGCCCAACGTTTTACCGTCCCATCTATTTATTCCATTGGACATCCAAACAATAATCAATCGTCATCTTCATCCCATTTTGCAATCCTTGTGCCGACTTTACACAGACCTGGATGTGAACCTGAAAACGGAAATACAGATAGCGGTATTTCGTTTGAAAATCAGCTAGATAGGAAGGAAAGCAGTTATTTATCACCTTACTAAGGAATGCCAAAACCATTAATGTGGAATCAGGGTTTGGAGGGATGCGTTGTGTCAAAAACTCCCGTCAGAATTTAATGTGCTGGCACAACCCATTGATATGACTAAATGAAAACAATGTATAGGAGATGGGGCCAAAAGGGGCAAATAACCCCAGAACCGCCATGGGTACCCGGCATCACGTTCTTATCCAAATGTTGTTTGAAAGAAAGTTACAGGGGATGTGGGATTCCGGCTTGTCTGGATCACGAAAATATTTTGTACTTATTAATTTTTTTATAAAGTGTTTTACGGTTGATGTTCAGAATTTGGGCTGCCTGGGTCTGGTTACCGCCGGTTTCGGCCAGTATGGTCAGGATATGCTCTTTTTCCATGTCCTCCAGCGTTTTCGGCTTGCCGGTTGAAACAGCTACTTGGGTGATCAGGTGTCTCGGAATATCATCGGCCGTAATGGTATTTGCATCGGCCATCAGCGCAAGCTTACCGATCGTCGCTTTGAGCTCCCTCGCATTTCCCGGCCAAGGATAGGCCAGAAAAATATCATCCACTTCAGGGGTGATGGTTTTGCTAACGGAAAATTGACTTAAAAAATGTTCAGCCAGGGGCATGATATCTTCGGGACGATCTTTTAACGGCGGTATGGTAACGGTAAACTCTGCCATCCGAAAAAATAGATCGCTGCGCAGAAGACCCTTGTCCATCGCTTTTTCGAGGTCTAAATTGGTGGCCAGAATAATTCGGGTATCCACATGGTTTTCTCGGGTTTCACCCACCCGTCGAATTCGTTTGGTCTCGATGAAGCGTAGAAACTTTTTTTGCACTTCAAGATCGATGTTTCCGATTTCATCCAGGAACAACGTCCCCTTATGGCTCTTTTCGACCAGCCCTATCTTGGCTTCCGAGGCTCCGGAAAAAGCCCCCTTCCGATGTCCATAGAGTTCGCTTTCGGCAAGGCTCTGGCTCAGCAAACCGCAGTCCAGGGAGATAAAAGGGCCGTTTTTACGAAAACTCTGACGGTGGATCCGGCTGGCCAGCACATCTTTCCCCACCCCGGTTTCACCGCAGATCAATACGGTGTAATCGCTTGTGGCAATGCGATCTACGATGTCATAGATTTTTTTCATGGCCTGGCTGGGGCATCGGATGATTTGGCCGCCGTTGATAGATTGAAAGTCGTCTGTCTGTTCAACGGTATCGGAAGCCGGCGGTTTTTTTTGTGTCGAACGGCGGACCAGCGTCAAAAGTTCATCGAGCTTGAAAGGCTTGGTCACATAATCGCGGGCGCCCAGCTTAATGGCCTCGACAGCGGTTTGAATGTCGCCGTAACCGGTAATCATGATGATTTCGGTGGCCCGCGATATTTGTTTCATTCTTTTCAGAATTTCAATACCGTTCAACTTGGGCAGCTTGATATCCAGAAGCACCACATCGAATTTGCGGCTTTTATAGAGCGCCAATCCTTCCTCTCCGCTGGCTGCTGTGACAACTTCGAAACCCTCCAGCGAAAATTCATTGCTGATGAGAAGTCGAATGTTCTTTTCGTCGTCTATGGCTAGAATCCTGCCCAAGCTCATCTTTGACAATTCCTTCACCTATAAACCATGTTGACAGTCGTAAAATGTCGATCATGTTTACTTCAGGTGCTGCGATTACGGAAGGCTGACCGGAAATCTGATGATAAACCTGCTGCCGATTTTATCCCCATCGGGCGTGAAATGAATCTCGCCCTTATGATGGTTCACAATGCTGTAACAGATCGATAAATCGATAGTGTGCGTCTCCCCGATGACGCCCTTCGAGCGGGCCGGATTAAATATACTGCCCGGAAAGTGGCTAACTGTGCCGCCACCATTATAGTGCATGCTGATTTCAATATGATTGCCCTGATTCATGGAAACCAGGGATAGCGCTTCGTCCTTTTCCATGGCGTTGAAGGCCCGGTTGAACAGGTTCAAAAATAGGTGTTTCAGTTGGGATTCTTTTCCGGAAAGGGTGTCCAGGCCGCTGGAGAGATGATTTTTATAATCGATGACAATGCCCTTATCTTTGGCATGCTGCCGAAAAAGGCTTATGGTGTCCCGGATAACCCGATCAATGGGAATGGGTTCAAAATCGTCACTGGAGCTGCGGCTGAACTCCTGGAGGTTTTGAATGATGTCTTTGCAGCGATACGCTTCGCTTTGAATGATCTCCAGATACTCCTGGAAAGACCTGAACATTTTATCATCCAAAGGTGTGGGAACGTGTTTTAGACGCTTGAGCAAACCCTCGGCGAAACCGGCAATGGATGCGAGCGGGTTGTTGATTTCGTGAGCAATGCCGGCCGCGAGAAAGCCGATGGTTGCCATACGGTCAGCCTGCATGAGTTTGTGCTCGGATTCCTTTCTTAGGGTAATATCCCGCATGAGCAGAATGATTTCATCCACCTTTTCGTTGGGTCCTTTGATGGGAGAAGTGGTCCATTCGTAGTAACGTCCGGCATATGTGCCCGACTTAACCAAGGTTTCACCCTGGAAGGTTTCCAGGGTCTCCAAACTACATAATGCCGGACATTCAGAGCATGTTTTTTCCTTACGAAAGAAAGCTTTGAAGCATTTTTTCCCGATCACGGAAATATCCGGGAACATGTTTTTCTGAACCTGATTGGCAAACACGATGGTAAAATTTCTGTCTAAGATGGTCAGACCGTCGCTCATACCGTTGAATATGGCTTCGAGCCGGTTATGGCGGTGTGCCAGTTCAAGGTTGAGTTTTTCCAGCTCCTTGATTTTAGACTGAACTTCCTTAAAATGACCGATTTTTGAATAGCTGATCCCTTTAAAATCATGGGATATTTTTATTGGAGCATCGGCCATGGTAAAACCCTAAAGGGCCTCTTGGTATATGGATTCGATTTCCTCAATCCCATAGCAGTGGGGATTGGTTTGCATGCAAAGATCCTGCGCTGCATCCAATGCCATGGCCGGTATGTCGACGGCCTTGATGCCGATCTCTGAGAGCGTGGTGGGAAGATCAAGGTATGTAATCAACTCTTGAACCATCTGAGGAACGGTTCCGGCGGCCTCCACATCCGACTTCCCCCGGATATCCATGCCCATGGCATTGGCGATACGGGCGAATTTTCGAGGCGCGTGCGGCAGGTTTTTTCGGATCACCACCGGCAACAGAACGGCATTGGCGACACCATGATGGATATCATAAACGCCGCTTAAGGGATGGGCCAGCGCATGAACAGCGCCGAGGATCGCATTGGAAAATGCGATACCGGCTTCAAGACTGGCAATGGCCATACCCTCCAGGGATTTAATGTCTCGGGTGTCGACCGCTTTTTTCAAATGCGCGAAAACCAGTTCAATGGCATGGATGGCATGGGGGTCCGTAAGCGGCCAGGCCAGAGAGGAAACAAACGCTTCAATGGCATGGGTCAGGGCATCGATACCCGTGGCAGCCATCAGCTCGCGGGGTTTGGTTTGCAGCAGCCGGGGATCGATCAGGGAAATATCCGCCATAATCGCCCGGCTGAGAATCGTCATCTTGAGTTTTTTGCGAGGGTCCGCAATGATCGAAAACTGGCTGACATCCGAACCGGTGCCGGCTGTCGTGGGCACGCATATGAGTGGTGGGATCGGTTGGGTGATCAGGTTGCATCCGGCGTAATCGTGTATCTTACCGTGGTTTGAGACCAGGATGGCAATTCCCTTGGCCGCATCCATGGGACTGCCGCCGCCCACGGCAACGATCACATCGCATTTCTTTTGATTATAAATCTTGGCGCCCTGCTCCACCTGAAAACAGCGGGGGTTGGTCACGACATTGTCATAGATGACATATCTGAGAGACTCCCTTTCCAGGTATTTGATACTGTCATCGACCCAACCGTGTTCGATGACGCCCGGATCGGTCACCAAAAGAACTCTTTCACCGCCCAGGCGCCTGGCACACTGTCCGATCTGGGATAAAGACCCCAACCCGTAAATGATTTCAGGAAGTTCAAATTTTAAAAGAGTGTCATCGGAAGGACCCATATTTTTAGCCCGCCTTGATTCGAAATTCATAGGTTTTTGTTAACAAATATTCGAACGTTTTCTCCAGGTTTGTCAGAATATGAAAAGCATTATTTCCATGGGATTCGATCTGGTTCTGAAGCAAAACGGTCTTTTCCCTGCATTCCATAAGGAGTTGGCGTGCTCTGACTGTTTTTAAGAAAATTTTGTCAGCGAGGGGGGCGATGCGGTGAGCCAATTTCTCGATACGGTATGCGATTTCCGGGTGTAGACGTTTCACTTTAACCATAGACTCCCAGAGATTCTGGAGCTCCTGAGCCTTAATCTTACCGGACTCTGTATTACCCATTAATTTCTACCATAAATAAAACAAGATTTCAAATTTAATCATTTGAGGTGCGAACCCTGCACGTCCACCAACCCGCTGGCCAACAAATACATGATAAAGTAAAGTGCCCCTTTTTGCGTATCAGCGGTGGTTTTCTTCAGTATCGACTTCATGTCCCGCCGGCCGTTGATTCTCCGTAAAAGGTTGATTTCCAATTCCCCGATCCGGATGGGCACATTGATCGGGTCAATGAGATAATTCCTTTCCGGCCCTTTGTACCGTTGAAGCTTTCCGGAAGGTGTCTCCGGTTCCACGGGTATCTGCTCAATGGGGTAGGGGGATCGATACACGGTATAGGGGAACGCGAAAGTGGGGATAACGGATTTGATCCTTTTGGTCCTTTTATGCGCCCTATCCATACCCAATATCTCGTGCCTTTTTTGATGTTGCCGGTTTTCCTCAGCACGTACCCTTTTCAGAATATCCGGCCCCAATCGAAAGTACAGGAAACCATGATTGGTGGACAGCCCTCCCACATACGGGTATTCATTGATCGCGAAAGCGTTCTCCAGTCGGCTCAGTCTTTCATACAACCGATGGACCGCATGTACCGGCATTCGCCTGTTTGAAGTCCACACCGGTTCCGGTGTCTTCAGGGGATTGTTCCCATAGCTGATGGATGTCACTCCATGTGCAAGCGGATCATCGTGCATGCGCGATCCCGGCATTACCATCAGAAGACCCATGACGTAGTAAGAGATTCGATCAGCATTTTCTTCAAGGAAACGCACGGTTTCTTCACCATTTTGTTCCGTTTCCCCGGGAAAGCCGAAAATCCCCATAGCCTGGGTGGCGACGCCCGCCTCGTATAGGTTTTCCAGGACTTTTCGCGTGATTTCAACACGGTTTCCCTTGTCCATGGCGTCCAGGGTTTTCTGGCAACCGCTTTCAAATCCGATGGCCACGGCGTTCAGTCCCGCTTTCGCCATGGTCCGACAAACATCTTTGTCAAACGTTTTTTCGGCGCGCAGGTCCGTGTTCCAGACAAATGTTTTGCCCGAATCAATGACAATCCGGCTGAATTGTTTCAGGTATTCCGGATCGATAACGTCATTGCTGAAGTTGAAATGGTCGGTGTGGTACTGCTCGGAAAGCTGCGTCATTTCGGCCAAGGCTTTGTCCACCGGTACACTCTGGTATCGGCGCATCTGATAATCGCCGTAACGATTCTGACAGAAAACACATTTTCCCCAATAGCATCCGCGGCTGATGCTGTATGGAATCACGGTTTTCGGTGTAAGGTAGGCGGACAAATCGAGATCGGCAAAGTCCGGGGGCGGCTGTGTTGAGACGTCCGTATAGACCAATTCATCAAATCGCTGAAACATCCCTGTATGGGCGTTACGATGGATAAGATTGGGAATGCTGCTCAGCGGTTCCCCATTGTCGATCCGTTCCAAAAGTGCGGTAAGCGGTGCTTCGCCCTCCCCGCATATGACCGAATCGGTGCATTGAAAAAGCGCCGAGAGCTGCGTTTCTCCCATCCCCATCACCCATTGGGAGAGATAGGCCCCGCCCAGTGTGATATGACTATCCGGAAAGCGTTCTTTGAGCAGATTTCCGAGGACCAGCGCCTGCACGGACTGGGAAGCGAATACCATTGAAATACCGATGAGTGATGGTTTTAGAGCGGCGATTTGGGGAAAAAGGATATCTTCATAAAAATGAATGTAAGGATTCACACGCCGTTTCCGGTGCTCGAGAACCTTTGGCATGGTTTTCAAAAGAGTCGCCGTCGGATACTCCGAGGGACTAACGGTCGTGGGGTAGTGAACAGCACTCAGCAGCCGAAAAAATGCGTCCAGAAGTCGGCAGGTCTTTTGGTAAGCCGGATAGTCATAGAATTTTTCAGGGGTCTTAAAACCGTCCGCCAACCGGCGTGAAACATCGGGGATCAACCCGAATCCCATGGACATCAGCAGCAGACGGTAACGGTGTTGCTCGTCGGGTGTCAGGGTTCCTTTGGTTTCAAGCTGTTGCCTGATTTGGGCGGCGTCGGCGACCAGATGCCGGATCCGTTCGGCTTCTGAGAGAAATTGAAATCCTTCAATCCCGAGATCCCTGACCCCGACTGTGTAGCCATGGGCGGCGGCATAGGATTTTAAATAACAGAGGGCCGGGTATGGACCTGTCAGGTCTCCCGGCGGGGGCTGCAACAAAATGGCATGTAACCTGGATATTGTCATCGCTTGGGGTCCAGTATTTAAATTTATCATGAAAATGCATCGTAGGGGCACGGCGCGCCGTGCCCCTACGCATCGTGCCGATCAAGAATAAAAGCCAGTCCGGACTGCTGGATAACGGATCGGTCAACGACCCGGTAAGACGGCGAATTCAATCGGCGATAGGTCGCTGAGTGGCTGAACACGGGTATTTCTCCCAATCGACGGGCAAGATCCCTGACCTCCTTGATGAAGCGATCCACCATTTCAGAAGGGAACGCATAAACGACCTTGCCGACAACCAGTTCCCCGGCCTTGTTCAGGTCTCTAAAACCATACAGTACCGTCAGGAACCGCTCGGGATTTCCTTTGGGAATGGCGGCGGATTCCAGGCATACCGCTGTCAACAGATCACATGCTTTATGCGTGTCATCGGCGAAAAGGGCCCGATAGGGCCTGAAGTTCACTCTCATGATGGCGCCGTCAACGGCCACATTTTCCAGAACCGGTTCATCCGATGCGGGCTGAATCCCCAGGAATTCATCATAGAGCCGATCCCGGAAGCGATCCGGATCATCAACGGTGTGTGCAACGCCGAATTCTCCCTGATGCAGGCATTTGTAAATATCAATCAGGTCGTGTGCCAAGGGTTTTGCCGGAGTCGCTCCCCCGTTTTGGGCGACATTGAAGGGATGATGTTCAACTTCATGAAGAAGATACTGCTGGACCAGCAGAGCCCTGATGTTGTTCCGAAGGCCTATCCCATCGGTTTTATAATCTGCTTCTCCATTCATTTCGTTTATCCCCATCTTTCCACAAAACGCTCGATCTGTTCGGCTATCGATGAATCCATGGCCTTGAAAGGATCGTCCATCCGAAGGCTCAGACAGTTGGCGGTCCCCTTGTACCGATTGAAGGGGTGCACCCCTTTTGTCTGCCCCGGTCCCTTTTGTCTTCCCCGGGCCCTGATGTTGATTTTTGTCCAATCTTCGATTTCCACGTCGACGGACTTGTCCGCAGTCCTGCGGATGATCGTACCCCGGATCTGGGCGCGGGTATTTTCCGGTGGTCGGATCTGGGCGGCGGCAATGGTTGCGTCGTCCACCATGCGGTCCACGAGGCCCAATGCTTCACACCGTGCGAAAAGTCCGGTTGCCGGGTTCAAATCGTGGTATTTGAGGTCCATCAATTTCAACTGTCGGTCATTGACCGCCGGGTCATCCATGTTTCCGTACCGGTTCAAGAGCCACAATTTCCGGATCCAGTCGACCTTTCGCCGGAGCCCGTCCGGGTCGTCTTCCAGTTTCCAGTTCCGACCGGATACTTTCAAGTGACGCAATCCGTGGAGGACTTTCTCCCACAGTTCCAATGCATAGGCTTCATCCGGTGTCGGGGAACGGGATGAAAAGAACCCCTGCACCTTTTCCAGGTAGATGGACTGGATATCGAGGGCAGTGTACCGACCTTTGCGCCCCGCTATTTGAAGTCCCTCGTTCCACTGACGCGAGATACCCCTCAGCGCATGGACCGGTAATGCGAGGACGGGGACCCCATCCAGCCTTCCTTCGTCCAGGAGCCTCAGCGTCAGCATCGTGGTGCCGACTTTCAGTCCGATGGCAAATTCACTCATGTTGCTGTCACCCACGATAAGGTGAAGGCGCCGGTTTTGTTTCTGATGGTAAATTTCCCGTTTTCGGGTATTGATGATGCCGCGCACCCGGGTGGCCCGGTCGCTGAAGGTCTGGTCTATGAATTCGGCCCGCTGACTGATCTGAAAGGAGAAGGCGCCGGCTTCCTGGCAGGTCAATATTCGACCCGCACCGGTGAAAATCTGCCGAGTGACCAGAAAAGGAATGATGTTCCGGATCCCTTCCGCAGCCCGCGGGGTGATCAGATAGTTCTCGTGGCCGCCGTAAGTGTTACCGTAAAAATCGACATTGTTTTTGAATACATGAAGGGTCCGCGCACCCTCGTCGGCAGCTGTTTGCCGGTTTGTCTGTGCTGCCAACTCCTGCATGATTCTGTCGCCGGCTTTTTCGTAGGCAACCAAATCCTTCACGCACCGACATTCGGGGGTGGCATATTCCGGATGCCCTCCCCGATCGATATAGAGACGTCCACCGTTGCCCATAAACTCACCGGCCATGGGGTAGCCTTCGAGCGTCAGGGAAGAGAATAACCGAGCAGACAGTCCCTTGATATAATCGAGCAGTGCCTCTCCATGCAGCTGGTGGAATCGATGATGGCTGTTTCTGGAATGATACACCGGAGCGTACTCACACTCCGTTCCAAAAATCCTCTCCTTCATTGACCTTCCACCTGTTTGAATTCATCCAGGAATTCCTCACCCGCCTCCTGCAGGACCCCTTCGATGAATTCGTCCAGGACCTCTAATTTTTTTTTCTTCTCGCTTGAAAGCCCACCGGGAGTGGTTGGTTCCGCATCTTCTTTTTTAGGCTTCTTTTTTATGGGTTGTTTAAATTTCTGGGCTTCAGTCATCCATCTCCTCCTTCATACCATCTTGAATGTTACACATTTAGTCCAACCCGGACACTTTCTATTGCTTGACCGAACCGGATTCCAGCAACATAATGAGCTCACGGGCATTCCGGGACTGATCAAAAATCTCCTGGTACTGGCCACGGGTCCCCTTGAGGGGATTGAGCAGCGGTACCATCCGGTGGACGTCCCCCTGGTCGAAACCGACGACCTCCCAATTCATCAGATAAATCTCTTCGGCAAACTTCTCAAGGCATTTGCCTCGGAACCAGGCACGCGTGTTATCCGGCGCGGCATGAACAAAGTGAGCGATTTCGTCATCCGTAAGAAATTGCTCTGTAAAACCCTGATCCTGAGTTCTGTAAAAAATTCCCTCCTTGCGATCGATATTGTGATACTGTAGATCCAAAACGGTCAGAAGCGGATGCCCCCACGTGCAATTTTGCCCCTCGCGGTAGCGATTCATGATCCAGAGTTTCAAAACCCAGTCCAGCCGTCTTGAAAGCAGCAGGGGATCATCCTCAATGACCATATCGTCTGAAAGTTTGAGTTGAGTCAGCCCATCGAGTACATATGACCAGCAGCTGAGTATCAAATCATCGTCCGGCACCCTGCTGGAAGGATCGGTGGGTCGAAATTTTTGGGCGTACGCCAGGAACTCCCGCTGAATTTGAACCGCCGTTAGGTTCCGTCCATCCGCCAGTTCCACTGCACAACCAAAATCTCCCGAGATTTGCTTGTTCGCTTCAATTGGATCTTTAAGGGTCAGGTCACAGTCCATAAAATCGTCCTCAAGCATCTGCAGGACGAGTTGTGTGCTGCCCAGTTTGAGCAAACCGGCAAATTCGCACATGTTGGCATCGCCCAGGATCAGATGTAACCGCCTGAATCGTTTTGGATCCGCATGGTGCTCCTGGCGGGTGTTGATGAGCGGCCGGGCATACATGGTTTCCAGCCCGAAAAGGTTCTGCATGAAATCGGCCCGTTGTGAAATCTGGTACGGCGGACCGGAATTTTCCCGCTCCCGGTCGCCGACTTTTCCGGAACCGGCAAAGATTTGTCGGGTTACCAGAAAAGGAATCAATGTTTTCAATGCCCTTTGAGGATGGCTGACCAGGCACGCCTCATGGGCGTGTGCAGCCATCAGATAATTTTCATGGCATCCATAGCTGTGCCCCTGCTGATCGGTATTATTCTTGTACAGGGTGACGCTAGTGGAAGGAAGTATGTCTCTCATCAGCTTCAGGCCCTCTCGGAGAACGATCTCGCCCGCCTTGTCACAGGCCAGCGCGTCCCGTGCGCTCAAGCATTCAGGGGTCGAATACTCCGGGTGAGCATGATCGGTATACAGCCTGGCGCCGTTTGGCAGCCCGGCATTGATCAACCGGTTTTCCTTTTCGCCAATAATTTGCTGACCGGTGTTCTTTCCAAACAATTCGCCGCGGATGTCCTGGTAGGGTGTCTCGTGTCCGTAATCCCAGAGCATATTTACTTCCGGGTTTCGAAGGCCCAACCGGCGTGCATAGGCATTGACCAGCGTACAGGATGCATCAAAAAAGGAAAGGGTTTCATCTCCTTTAATTTTAATGGCATACTCCTGCTCTATGCCGACAATCTTGGGGATACTCATCCGTCCTCCCTGCTCATTCAAGTTCCTCGCCGACCTTCACCGTGTGGCGGGGTTTCTTTTGCCGCTCTGTGTTCACCGCGTTATCACCCTGAAGCGAACGAATCCGGACGATCCGTTCACCCCCTTTTCCGATAATCCGGAGCCACTCGCTCGGATTGGAATTGCTGGGCAAATCCTCATTCTCCTTGAATTCGGCCCTGAGGGCCTGGAAAATATGATCGATGCCGATCCCCTTGCGGTCGCTTTCGATGAGGGTTTTGACGGCGAGAAACTTGGCCCGGTTGACAATATTTTCGATAATGGCGCCGCTGGCCAGATCTTTCAGGTAGAGAATTTTTTGCGTGCCGCCTGCATAGGTAATTTCAAGAAATTCGTTTTCCGGCTTTCGGTCGAAAAGATCTTTGCCGATTTCATGAATCATCCAATCCACCGCTTCCCTGGCCCCACCCAGCGTTTCCAGATGGCGGGGTTCTATGGGCAGTTCGGGGGTCAGATATTTGGAAAAGATTTCAATTGCCGCTTTTTTGTCCGGTCTTGTAATCCGAATTTTGCGGTCCATTCGACCCGGCCTGAGAACCGCCGGATCGATGAGATCTTCGCGGTTGGTGGCACCGATAACCACCACATTTTCAAGCGCCTCCAGACCGTCCAGTTCGGCCAGGAACTGCGGTACGATGGTGGATTCCATATCTGACGACACGCCCGATCCCCGCGCCCTGAACATGGAATCCATTTCGTCAAAAAATATAATGACCGGTGTACGGTAGCTGGCCTGGCTGCGGGCCAGGGCAAACAGATCCCTGATGGCCTGTTCAGTGGCGCCCACATATTTGTTGAGCAGTTCAGGTCCTTTGACGTTCAGAAAATAACTCTCTCCCTTTTCACCGGTTTTCTCTTTGATCTGCCTGGCCAGGCTGTTGGCCACAGCCTTTGCAATAAGTGTCTTCCCGCATCCGGGCGGTCCGTAAAGGAGAATGCCCTTGGGCGGTGTCAACCGATGTTCACGAAAATATTCCGGGTATATATGGGGCAGTTCAATGGCATCCCTGATCTGCTGAATCGCGTCCCCCAACCCACCGATGTTGTCATAGCAGAGATCCGGAACCTTTTCCAGCGCCAACCGGTCCACATTGCTCTTGGGCCAAACACTGTACGCAAACAGGGAATCCGGATCATATTGGATGTTGTCTCCCACCATAATGTGGGTATTCAACATGGGATGGGCCCGTGTGACCATGATCGTTTCGTCACCGTAAGTTTTGATCAGGAGTTTTTCTTCGTGCAGGATCCGCTGTACCGTACCGAGGCATCCGCAAATCAGGTCAAACCCTCTCGGTTCCATAACGTGCAGTTCATTATTCAGCAGTAAAAGCTCTCCTTTGAAAAATTCTTTTCTGGCAGATGCCTTCTCTCTTTGTTGCTGCCGCATGGCATGAAATGTTTGGGTTTTCGTTTCCGGTTCCGGGTCTTCACGAAGGCTGATACGGGCCTCATAGAGACGACCATGGTGCCGGATGATGGCGGTTTTGTTGGCTTCATCATCCTCATTCCCGTATCGGACGAAGTATCCAAAGGGCAGCGCCCGTTCTTCACCATCCTTTGAAGAACCGGCCAGTTTCTGCATTTGGCCTCTGGAGGAGTGAAGCGCTTCGGCCAAAATCATCCGTTTGGCCTCGGATGCCTTGATTTTTGCTTCCAGCTCCCCGTGGTCATCCCGGATCTCGACCGGCTCGGTTTCTTCGGCTTCCCTGATGATTTCTTCCACTTTTTTCTTCTGGGAAACGGTTATCTTTTTTTTCTGTGTATTTCCCGCGATCTTTTTTTTATCGTTACCCATGATGGCCTCGTAAAAAATATCCAAAAGGCAGTTTTTGAACGATTTATTTCCTTTTACGCTTTTTATTCTTTTGGTAATACAGTTCCCGTGTCTCCAGATCGAATTCGATTCGGTGTTTCAGCCAATTGATGGCCTTTTCACGATCACAATCCTGGCACTGGCATACCAGGTCAATGACATTCCCGCCCACATCGCTACAGGTCTTACAGAAAAAACTGTTTTTCGCCAGGTCGAAAAACAGGGTGAATTCACCAGAAGCATCGGCATGTCTTTCACTTCGAAAACATAAGCCCGTGTTGCTCTTAACCTTGATCCCCAATTCCACGGCCACCTGAAGGATGGGGCTGCCATGTTCAAGCATTTTCAAATCTCGATCTTCCATATGGTCCTCTCAGATTTCTAATAGTTCACAGGGTGGGGTTGTCAGGGTGCAGAAGATTTGCTTACATCCTGTCCCCTGACAACTGCCCCTTGCACCCTGTGAACGGTTACCAGATTTCTAATGCAGCCGTGTGCTCTTTTTTTTAAGCTTCTCGATTTTAGATCCGATGATCCTTTCGGTTTCCGGTCCCGGCGAGAGTTCAAGATACCGTTCAAGATCCTCCGCAGCCCGATCCGTATTGCCCAGCGCCTCATACAGCAGGCCTCTCTCCCGCAGTTCGGCCATTGACCCGGGATCAAGGGTGAGGATCCAGTGCAGCATCTGGAAGGCCTTCATATCATTGTTGGTCTGCAGATAGATGGCCTTCAAATTCCTAAGCATGCGGATCAGTATCTCCTTCGGTCTTGCAGGGTTCAACAGCCGGGTGTCGAAAGCTTTTTCCTCGCCCAAACGGCCCTTGACCATGGTTCGGCATTCCTCTTCTGAAAGGATCTCTCCCCGGTTGAAAGGATCAATCAAGATTCTGCCCGATTCATGGGACAACGCCACGATAAAATGCACCGGTAAGGAGAGACCGGATAGATTCATACCGGCCTGTTTGCCGACTTCAGTGTATATGAGCGACAGTGTGATGGGGATACCGAGTTTCCGATCCACCACCCGGTTTATAAGGCTGTTGTCGGGATCAAAGTAGTTGTGCCGGTTGCCTCGAAATCCCTCCTCCTCAAATAAAATCCGATTCAATTTTTCTATCATCGCTACCGGTCGGTCGGTTTCATTTAACCGAGATTGAAGCCTTCCCGTCAATTCGCTCAGATACCGTCGGTAGACTGTTTCATCCAATTGGGGATAGGACATTCTCGCAATGAGCAGAGCGGCACCCACCAGGTCGATCTTTTCGTCCGGCAGTTCGGCTAAACTTGAAAATTTCTTGCGAATTGTTTCAAAAATATCCAAAATTGCCCCCCAGTCAAACGACTTCTATCTGCATCATGATTTTTATCGAATCAGACGATGTTCAACAAGCGGGCGGCATTTTCCCCCAGAACTTTCCGCTTTTCTTTCGGGGTAAGATTCGTGTTCGCTTTGATGCCGCTGACAATATAGGCCAAGTTGACATCAGTTGCCAGGGAATGAGGATAATTCGATCCAAATAAAATGCGGTCAAACCCGATGGTTTTCCGAATTTCCTGAACCACGTTTTCACGATCCAGAAGCCAATCCACTGCAGCCAGGTCTGCATATACATTTCGGTATTTTTTCCCCAGCTGCAGGGTTTCAAAAAGCCAGATCCCCGGTATTTCCTTGCCGTAAGAACCTAAATGGGCCAAAACAATGGGGACATCCGGATTTTTTGCCAAAAGCGGTTCCCACAGATTCGGGTTCGCGTTCTGGCAGAGCTCCGGAATTTCAAAAGGACCTGTACCACATCCCGAATGAGACATGATAATCGAGCCGGTTCGATGACAGTAATCAAACACAACGGCCATATTATCGTTATCCGATGGACTGAAAAATTGGGCCTGGGGCAGGAATTTAATACCGCGCATGTTCATCCGTTCCAGTTCCTCAAGCGTCCGTTCCACATATGCCCGATCCTTGGATAGGTTTACCGATCCGAAACCGATGAGGACATCCGGATAGTCCCGGACCCAATCCGCCACGTCCTGGTTGGACACATGGGTGGGGGAGTGGAGGGTGGCTTTAATATGTTTCAATAAGGATTCAAAGGGCATGTGACTGGATTGGGTTGTGCCGGAGAACGCCTCTTTCAGCATGTTGCGAATTTTCGGGCGTTCCACATCATTGGGATCCGTGTCCGTGGCAAGAATCACCCCATGGGTCACACCGGCCTCATGCATATCCGCAAAGAATTTCAAATCGGGCGTTTTGGGATGGATATGAAAATCCACCACCGGGAAAAAGTTCGGTATGGCCGATTCCCCGATTTCTTCAGTCCCGAAAGCTTCAACTTCCGCGGGTTTGAACGCGCCCTTGTCCTTGACCAGTACGTAATTTTTTATGTCCAGGGGCCGGTGCAACGCCTGAAGGGCAAGGATGATACGGTCTTTGACCCTGGAATCATTCACCTCATAAAGACAGGGCTGAAGTACTCGAATCAGAACCTCCCGGTCCCGCCGTTCTTTAATACGAAAAAGCTGCCTGACGACCCGCCAGCGAACATCGGGAGGATCATTGAGCAACGCTTTCACGATGTCGGATGGGTCAGAAAGGGTTTGGAACCCCATATAAGACTCGCTGGTTTGCATACAGTCTCGATATCCTGTGATAAAGGGACAGCCCTGCCCACTTATAACACCGGCTGTCCCCGGAACTAATTAAAATGGCAATGTGCCGGAAGCAAGCAGCCAGAAGGCAGGAGCCCACAAACCGACAAATGCCCACAGGATAAGAGACCAGGCCAAAAGCGGGGCAGAACACTTGCCGTAACCGAAGCCCCATACTTCGAGGGTAAGGACGACGTAACCCAGGCAACAAAATCCAAAGTAGTTACTGGATTCCAGCAATCTCTTGCCGCCTTCCAGGACCGGCCCGCCCGTGAAGAAGAGAATCGCGTAGATCAGCGAGATAACAGCCACTGTCAAACTGACGTTGGCGTTGGTTTTGAGGCCGTCTTCCACGCCGCTTACCAGGGCGTAGGACGTAGTCAGGTACAGGCAGCCATGGGCAAAGAGCAGACCGGCAACGAACCCATCCTTGAAAACGGCGGCTTGAAGCATCGCACCGATGACCACAATTGCTCCCACCATACCGCAGACGACACCGGTGCTTTTACCCTCACCTTTACCCAACAAAAAAATCGCCAAAGGTACCCACATTACGCTGATTGCTACAAGAACTGCTAATGTCATTTTCATCCCTCCTTATTTAACTGTTTTAAGTAGACTTAAGGTTTTGCATGCAAAATGAAGAAAAGCTTTCTTATACATCTAGCATATGGCTACCAACCCCCTTTTCTATTGAAATGCCGTGAATCTCCCAAAGCCTAAACAAGGAAACCCAAACGGCTTCGAAGGCTCACACAGGGCTTCATCATCGAAATGGTTCAACCCCCTATGCGTGACATCATACGCCCGCTGCCCATATCGTTAGATAACGGTATAGGCGGACGTCTTGGCTTTAATGCGATGGCGTGATGAAAAAGTGCTTCCAGATCCTGCGCAGTGCATCCTTTTCGGAGCGGGGTCTTGACATCGATCTCTTCATCGGACATCAGACAAGGTCGCAATGCACCATCGGGCGTCAGCCGGAGACGGTTACAGGAATGGCAGAAATGCCGGCTAATGGCCCCGATAAAACCGATTTCGCCTCTGGCGGAGTCAAAGCGATAGCGTTCAGCCGGACCGTCCACGCGGGTCCGCGGCACAGGCTGCAGTGGGAGAATGGTTTCCACTTGCGCCTTTATTTCGCTGACCGACATAAACCTTTCCGGCCGCCAGTCATTATCACACCCGATGGGCATGTACTCAATAAAGCGGATGGCATACGGTTTGTCCAACGATAAGCGGGCAAAAGCGCCGATCTCATCGTCGTTCACACCCCGCATCACCACGACGTTGATCTTGATGGGTGCAAATCCGGTCGACTCCGCCTTGGAGATGCTCTTCCAAACGGTTTTGAATTTATCGCTCCGGGTGATTTTGTAAAATTTAATCGGGTTCAGCGTATCCAGACTGATATTGATTCTTTTCAAACCGGCGTTGAACAACCCTTCCGCCATTTGATCCAAAAGCACGCCATTGGTTGTCATCGCCAAATCCTCGATTTCGGGAGTACTGGCGAGCTGTTGAACCAATTCGTGGACATCGCGCCTGACGAGTGGCTCTCCGCCGGTGAGACGGACTTTGTTAAACCCGATTTCAGTTGCCGTTTGGACGATACGGAGTATCTCTTCGTATGAGAGTATTTCCGAACGGGCATATTGAGCGACCCCTTTGTGTGGCATACAGTAAAAGCACCTCAGGTTGCAGCGATCCGTGATGGCAACCCTGAGATAATTGATGCGCCGGTTGAATCGATCCACATTACCCATATTCAAAAGCTTCGCTCACGATTTGCTGCATCTACGGTATGGAATAAAGTCGCATTGCTGCGAAGGACGATCTTTTCGAGAAATCCAAACTGATCCGGAAAATCGATGCAAAAAACGATCCAGATAACCCTGATTTGTGGTCAGCGGCCAAGGGTCAAAGATGAGGTTTAGAGAGGGAAAAGAAAAAATATTTACCCCTGACCCCTGACCTCTGACCCCGGTGAAACTAGCGGCTTCCGGAAAATCGATGCAAAAAACGCACCAGATAACCCTGATTTGTGGTCAGTGGTCAGGGGCCAAGGGTTAGGGATGAGGTTTAGAGAGGGAAAAGAAAAAATATTTACTCCTGGCCTCCGGCCCCGGGCCCTGACCCGGGTGTAAAGCGACCCCAGAAATGCCCCATTTATATCCCCTTTGACCCCATCTAACCCCAAGTGAGCACAACATGAGTTTAATCAGGTAGTTAACGCAAAATAAAAATTCAGACCATGGGGCATTTCTCCCCGCAAACCAATTGAGGGTCTCCTGTTAAAAGCCCTGGTGGAAACCCATTCTTCTGTAAGCTTATGTGGATATTTCAATTTTCCGCGATTTGTTCTTTTTTGGCACAAACATTGCTTGTGCTCTTCTGGATGTGCCGATTAATCCAGCACAAATTTCCCTTCATAACAACGTGTGGACCATCTGAAGGAGTTTAAATGCTGACCCATGAGCCGTTAAGGCGCTTTTCTGGAACAAGAAAAGACCATGATCGGGCGGTTAGAACGGTTTGCCAGGAATGCACCGTGGGGTGCGGGCTTTTGGCTTACGTCAAGGATGAACGGATCGTGGATATTCAGGGGGATGAAGCACATCCCGTCAGCAGAGGAAGACTTTGCGCCAAAGGCATGGCCTTCATCCAGGGTGTGACCCATCCGGATCGGATCACCCTTCCGGCAACCCGCAACGGACTTCAGGGTCCCTTCGAAGCCGTGGATAACTGGGAAAAGGGGCTGGACCTGTTGGCGGAACGGCTCCGGAAAACCAAAGACCGACATGGCCCCGAGTCATTGGTGGTGGGTTGTGATCCGGAAGCCGGGCTTGATTTTTTTCTCGGTGCGTTGCGCTTTGCCAGATTATGGGGGACACCGCACGTTTACCATCCATTGGGTGAACCGAAAGATCTGATGCCTCCGGTCGATCTGATCGATCCGTGGGCGCCCTGTTCGAGCTGGCTGGAAAGCCAATGCATTTTTCTGGTGGAAGCCGATTTGGCAACAACGCATCCTGTGGCATTCGGATGGGTTCTTGATGCGCAGCAGCGGGGCGCCAGGGTGTTTGCAGTGGATGCCCGCTTTACCACAACCCTGTCCAAGGCCGACATGGCCGTCGTCATCCGACCTGAAAGCGGCAACCTTCTGGGCCTGGTCCTGATGAAGATGCTCATCGAGGAAGGTTTCTGTACACAGGAGTCCGTCAAGAACAGATTTCTCGAACCGGATGCATGGCTGACCTCTTTTAACGAGATGTCTCTGGATAATGTCGAACAGAAAATCGGTCTTGCGGCGGAGGACATCCTTCCCATGGTCCGGTTTCTTGCCGGCAATAAATCCCTCACCTTGGTAACCGGTAAACGATTGGCGTTTTTTCCCTTTCACGGCATCTGGTCCACCATGGCCCGCGCCATGGGATGGGCGGACAACACCGGCGGCGGCTGGTATCCACTGGAATCCGGATGGCCCAGGCTGAATACCACCGGCGATATCGCCGGCGCCGACGATAAATTTCCCGCTGTTAAAAAAACCGGCCTTGCGCCATACCAGTTTACCACCGACTGGGTCGCCGCAGCGCGTGAGATGGAACCCAAAGCCCTGATTTGTACGGGTAACTGCCTGAACGATTTTTTTTCCCCGTTTCAGCCCCGTGTGAATGAAATGGACCTTATAACCTATTTCGGTTCATATCCCAACCTGACCCGCAAGCTGGCGCATATGGTTTTTCCGGCGGCGGTATGGGCGGAAAGAGACGGGTTGTGTTTCACCAATGATCGGACGATCCAATGGGGGAACCGAATCGTCTGGCCCAGCGACGCCTGTCGCTCCGGCCTCGGTCTCTGGATTCGGCTGGCCCAGCGTTTCGGATGGGAGGAATATTTTCCGTGGAAAAAGGAAAATGGTTTGGCTGATCATACGGCTTTTTATAATTGGGTCTTGGACCAATTTCCTGAAACCTCCGGCTGCCGGGTCGAGCAACTGCAAGAGACTTCGCAGCCGGTGTGCTGGCCTGTTCAAAATAAGGCACAACCGCCCCCCAAAATCACGCCAATACATGCACCGCCCGACACTGAACCCACGATTGGATCCGAGGAAGAGGACCGATTCCCCCTGCGGTTTCAAGCAACACGCATTATTTCCCGCACCAGCGACGTGGTTTACTGGTGGCCCTGGACCCGGGAGCTTATGGCGGAAAATGCCGTGCAGATTCATCCGGAGATCGCACAGGTCCTTGGCATTGAAAATGGGGAAGACATTCTGGTTTCAGGCGCCGTGCAAACCATGGAGGGGAGTGCCTGGATAAGCCGCATGGTTCCGAGATGGATGGTCTGGTCTCCCCGGAAGTTTGGAGAAAGACGGGTTGTGGTTCACAAAAAGAGGCAAACAAGCCAGGAGGCTTTTGACATTTTGAAAGCGTTTTTGCCATGAGCCAGGAACAACAAAAAAAAGATGAAAACCGGAAAAATGTCCTGCTGGTGGATTCTTCTCGCTGCATAGGGTGCTTCAGTTGTGAGGTGGCCTGTAAACTGGAACATGACCTCCCTGCGGGACCTCGTATGTTCAAGGTGATTCAGATCGGTCCGGTGGAAAACGGTGACGACCTGTTGATGAATTTCATGGCCGTTACCTGCCTTCATTGCGACCGGCCGGCCTGTGTTTTGGCATGCCCTACCGGGGCGATGCAGAAAAGAGCGGACGGGATCGTCTTTTCCGACCCGGAGCTCTGTATCGGCTGCCGGACTTGCGCCGTCGCCTGTCCTTTCGGGGTCCCACAGCTCAATCCCGCAACAGGCAAGATTGCCAAATGCGATGGCTGCATGGCCCGGGTGGAACAAGGCCTCTGGCCTGCGTGCGCCCTCAAGTGCCCCACGGGCGCCTTGAGTTTCGGGACCACCACAAGAGTCGTCCAGGATGTAAGGGAGCAGGAAGCCATGAGAATCGCTCGAAGCTTGAAAGTGGATATGTGATACTTTGTCGGGGCTGTGGCCGTTTTTGAAAGAGGAGGTTCATGTCGAAATGGATAACGCGGCCTTAAAGGCGATGTTTTTTGAAAAATACCATGGGGAAGAAATTCGGAACTGTATTCAGTGCGGATCCTGTAGTGGCTCCTGCCCCCTGGCCCCGTTCATGGACTATGGCCCACGGCAACTGTTCGAATTGGCCCGAGAGGGTGACATGGAAGATGTTCTCAAAGCCAACACCATGTGGTTGTGCGTCTCCTGTTACAATTGCATGGTCAAGTGCCCACGCGATATTGTCATTACCGACCACATGTATGCATTGAAGAAGATGGCGCTCCGGGAAGGCATACAGGCGCCTGGCGCCAAGTTGCCTGACCTGTACGAATCCTTCAGGGGACCCGTTGAGCGGTACGGAAAAATTACCGATATACAGGTCATGAACCGGTATGCCTTCCGTCATCCTGTTGATGTGATGAAAAACGCCTTCCTGGCCCTCAAACTGGCAAAGCGTAAGCGCTTGGACCCTAAGGCGCACCCGGTAAAGAATTTGGCCGGATTCAAAAAGGTGATGACGAAGGCCAGGGAATTGGAGACGGCATCATGAAATACGGATTTTTTCCCGGATGTACCTATGAAGGATCCGCGGGATACAAGGAATCGACAGAGGCCGTGTCTCAGATTCTCCATACGGAGCTGGTGGAAATTGAGGGGTGGAACTGCTGTGGGGCCACCTCCTACTGGAGCCTGGAAGATCTTCCAGCTGTTGTATTGCCTGCCAGAGTGATGGCCCTGGCCGAAAAGCAGGATTTCAAGGAAGTGGTGAATGTCTGCAATGCCTGCTATTCCACTTTAAGAAAGGCCCAGGATAAGCTGGCTAAAGATGAAAGGCTGATGGCGCAGGTGAATGAGGCCCTGGCCGAAGAGGGTTTGAGCTATACGGGGAGTACGAAGATCAGACACTATATGGAGGTTCTGGTCAACGACCTTGATCCCGATGACATCAAGAAGCATGTCAAAGTGGACCTGGAAGCATTGATCGTGGCGCCCTATTACGGATGTCAGTTGAACCGGCCCTGGGGCGATATGGATGACCGCCAGCATCCGGTGATGATGGACCGTCTCATTGAAACCCTGGGGGCCTCTGTGCCAACCGATTATTCCGCCAAGACCCTTTGCTGTGGGGCCTCCCATGTGATGCCTTACGAGAAAAACTGCCTGCCGCTGGTCAAAAGGATCGTCGGTGATGCCCTTTCCAAGGGGGCCCGGGCCATCAGCACCGTTTGCCCGCTGTGCCAGTTCAATGTGGATGCCTCACAGTCCGGGCTCGATCTGCCCGACATTCCGGTCCTTTTTTTTACGCAACTCCTGGGCCTGGCCTTTGGGTTGGAAGAGAAAGATCTCCAACTCAAAAAGTTACTGGTACCTTTTAAAACGAATTAAGAGTGAAGAGTGAATAATTTATGAGCTACTCTAAACCAAAAGTAGGCGTTTATATCTGTCACTGTGGAACCAACATCGCGGGTAAAGTGGACGTAGTTTCGGTTGCCGAATATGCCGGCACGCTCCCTTTTGTGGAATCAGCCAACGAGTATAAGTTCATGTGTTCCGACCCCGGGCAGCAGTTGTTGATTGACGATGTCAGGGAGAAGGGCCTCAACCGGGTCGTTGTGGCCTCCTGTTCCCCCCGGATGCATGAGAAAACCTTTCGGAAGGCCACTCAAACCGCCGGCATCAATCCCTACTTTTTTCAGATGGCCTGTATCAGAGAGCATGATTCCTGGGTGACGGAAGATCCCGTGAAGGCGACGGCAAAGGCCAAGAATCTGGTAAGAGGTGCGGTTTCCCGAGTCCTTCACCATGAGGTGCTTTTTTCGGGAGTGGCCGATGTGAACCCGAACGTTCTCGTCATTGGCGGGGGGATTGCGGGCATGCAGGCGGCCCTCGATATTGCTGATGCAGGGAAAAAGGTATACCTGGTGGAGAGAGAGCCCAGCCTTGGCGGCAACATGCTCAAATTTGACAAGACATTCCCCACCCTGGACTGCGCCGCCTGTATCGGCACGCCCAAGCTGGTCTCCGTGGGCCAGCATGAAAATATCGAGCTCATGTCGTATTGCGAAGTTGAAAATGTGGAAGGATTCGTGGGAAATTTCGAGGTTCGTGTCCGTCAGAAAGCGCGCTATGTAAGACTGGACAAATGTACCGGGTGCGGCGATTGCGTGGAGGCCTGTCCCATCACCATCCCCAGTGCCTACGAGTCGGGCCTTAAGACATGTCATGCCATCGGCCGTAATTTTGCACAGGCCATCCCCAGTGCCTTCTCCATCCAGCGCATGGGCATGCCCCCGTGCCAGGCCGCCTGCCCTGCGGGTGTCAACGCAGTGGGATACATGACCTTGACCGGTCTGGGGAAATTTGATGAGGCCATTTCTGTGGTCCGGGAACGGATGCCTTTTGCCGCCATCTGCGGCCGCATCTGTTTTCATCCCTGCGAAGATGCCTGCAAGAGAGGGCAGCTTGATAAACCCCTGGCCATCTGTCATACCAAGCGGTTTCTGGGAGACCTTGAACTCAAAAGGGGTGTTTTTACCCATCCCCCCATGAAAGAGCCTCGGGAGGGAAAAGTGGGCGTTGTGGGGGCCGGGCCGGCGGGTTTGTCCGCTGCCTATTATCTGGCCCTGGAAGGGTACCCGGTGACCATTTTCGAAAAACTACCTGTGGCGGGCGGTATGCTGGCGGTGGGTATTCCTGACTACCGTCTCCCCCGGGATATCCTTGAGGCGGAAATTAAGAATTTAATGGATATGGGGGTGACCATCAAAACAGGGGTGAGTTTCGGTCGGGATGTTACCTTCGACAGTCTGAAAAAGGAAGACTACAGGGCCTTCTTCATCGCCACAGGACTCCACCGGAGCCTTTCCATGGGAATAGAAGGGGAGGACCTGGAGGGGGTTATCGGCGGAACTGATCTCCTCAGGAGCGTTTCCCTGAACAAAGATGCCTCCATTGGTGACAGGGTGGTGATCATCGGGGGCGGTAACGTGGCCATTGACGCCGCCCGTACCTGCCTGCGTCTGGGGGCCGGAGATGTGACCATCCTCTATCGCCGTTCCCAGGCCGAGATGCCCGCCCACGACGTGGAGGTGGAGGAAGCTGAGGGGGAGGGCGTCAAATTCACCTTCCTTGCTGCGCCCACCCGGCTCATTGGGGAAAACGGCAAGCTCAAGGAACTGGAATTCCTCAAAATGGCGCTGGGTGAGCCCGATGAATCCGGCCGACGCCGGCCGACGCCTGTCGAGGGCTCGGAAACGATCATTGAGGTGGATAACGTCGTACCGGCCATCGGTCAGATGCCCGAGGCGGAGTTCCTGGCCGGCCTGGGCCTGGAAGCCGACCCCAAAGGAAGAATCGTAACCGATGAGGAGACCCTGGCAACCCCGCAGTCGGGCATCTTCGCCGGAGGGGATTGTACCCTGGGGCCAGCCAGCTTCGTGGAGGCGGTGGCCCATGGTAGACAGGCTGCGGAGTCCATCCAAAGCTTTCTGGAGCATGGCGGGCTGAGGGAGGTTAAGCCAAAGGAAAAGCACCTTGATCCGGGGTTGACCGAAGAAGAGCGGAAGAGAGCCCGTCCCATACAGCGGCAGAAGATGCCCGCCCTCGCTCCAGACAGGCGAAATGTGAACTTTGCAGAGGTGGAGCTGGGTTTTACCGAAGAAATGGCCATGGCGGAGGGGCAGCGCTGTCTCAACTGCAGCATTTGCTGCCAGTGTGGTGAATGCACGCGCAAATGCGGCCCCCAGGCCATTGACTTAAACGACCATGAACGTATTCATGAGCTGGATGTGGGATCGATCATTGTGGCCACGGGTTTCAAGATCTTTGACCCCACACCCCTGACGCACTATGGTTTCGGCCGATATCCGGAGGTTTATACCAGTTTACAGTTTGAACGGTTGAACAATGCCACCGGCCCCACCGAGGGAAAGATCCTGACCAAGGACGGACGGGTGCCTGAAAAAGTGGCCATTATCCACTGCGTCGGGTCCAGAGATCAGGCTTACAATAAGTACTGTTCCCGTGTCTGCTGCATGTACTCCATGAAACTGGCGCACCTGGTCAAGGAAAAAGCGGCGGCGGAGATCTATGAGTTTTACATTGACATCCGCTCGCCGGGGAAAGGCTACGAGGAATTTTACAACCGTCTCCAGGAAGAGGGTACCCACTTTATCCGGGGCAAAGTGGCTGAAGTGACCGATATCGTGGATGACCCTGCTGACAACGGAAGGCTCACCGTGGTCGCCGAGGACACGCTTGCCCGTAAGATCAGACGGATTCCCGTGGATATGGTCGTCTTGAGTGTGGGACTTGAGGCTGCCGATGGCGTCGAGGATGTGGCCCGCATGGTTGGGATCTCACTGGACGCCGACGGCTGGATCAATGAACTGCATCCAAAACTGGGCCCCCTGGCCACGCCGTCGGATGGCATCTTTATCGCGGGCTGCTGCCAGGGACCCAAAGACATACCCGATAGCGTCGCCCAGGCTCAGGGCGCTGCGGCCCTGGCATTGTCGCTGATCAGTCGGGGAAAAATAGAGATCGAACCCACCGTAGCGGTGGTGAACGATAGACTCTGCACCGGTTGTAAAACGTGTGTGGAACTTTGTGCCTACAGTGCCGTGTCTTTCAGCGAAGAGAAAAAAACGGCATTTGTCAATGATGTCCTCTGCAAGGGGTGCGGCACTTGTGCCGCCGCATGTCCCGTGGCGGCTATTAGTGTGCAGCATTTCACGCCGGATCAGATTTTTGCTGAAATAGAAGGAATTCTCACATGAGCGATTTTGAGCCTAAGATCATTGCATTCCTCTGTAACTGGTGCGCCTACGTGGCCGCGGATACAGCCGGTATTGCCCGTTATAAACAAAAGCCGAACGTCAGGGTGATTCGTGTATTGTGTTCGGGAATGGTGGACCCGAGTTACGTGCTGAAGGCATTTGCCGCCGGAGCGGATGCGGTACTTGTGGGGGGGTGCCATCCGGGCGATTGCCACTATATTTCGGGAAACTTCAAGGCAATGCGGCGGGCCCCTCTCCTTAAAAAGCTTTTGACGGAGATGGGAGTGGCCAGTGGGCGTTTTCGGCTGGAATGGATTGCGGCTTCCGATGCGCCCCAGTATGCTGAGATTATCAACGAGATGTGTGAGGAGGTGGCCGGTTTGGGCCCCCTTTCACCGTCCATAACCGAGTAACGGGAAGAATATTGTGCCCAATAAAAAGATAGCCATATTTACCGCCACGGGTTGCCGGGCCTGTGAAAATGCCATCCTGGATATCCATTATCAGGTAAGTTCCCTGGCCCACTGTGCCGATATCATTTTTTGGCCCTATGTGGCAGGATCCCAGTGGAGCGATCTGGAAAAGCAGGAGAATATTGATGTCTGTTTTTTCGCAGGCGCCATCAGGACCGCCGGCGACCGGGAAGCGGCACTTAAACTGCGGGAAAAATCCCGGATGATGGTCGCCTGTGGGGCCTGCGCCGCTTTCGGAGGGATCCCGGGTCTGAGCAATCTCAACCGGTCAGGGATGGTTGGTGGTCAGCCGCAGGGGACGACGGACAACGGACAACAGACCCATGAAGAAGGAAAACCCAGGGGGCTGCCGCCCCTTGAATCACGGGTTTCGGCTCTTTCTCAGATCGTGAAAGCGGATTATTTTGTACCCGGTTGCCCACCTCCTCAGAATTTTCTCTGGGCGGCCATACAGTCCCTGGTGTGTGAAGGAATTTCGCCTGCTCGACTCACTTTTGCGGCTTCCCGGTTACCTGAAGCCATCAGCCAGGCTGTAAGCGCCGGCATCCTGCCCCCCAAAGGGAGTATATTTGCGGGAGAAAAGGCCGTTTGTGCCACTTGCTCCAGGGTCAAGGAAGAAAAGCGGTTTGAGACCTATAAACGGTCATACCAAGACTATGAAGCATCAGGGCGTTGTCTTTTGGAACAGGGTTTGCTCTGCCAGGGCATCACCACCCGGGGAGGGTGCGGAGGGCTTTGCACCGCAATGGGGCAACCCTGCCGTGGCTGTTTTGGAAAAGCTGAAAATATCTTTGATCCCGGTGCCAAGATGGTTTCGGCCATCTCTTCCACATTCGACTCGGAAGATGCACAGGAGATTGAAGCCATTGTGGATGGTTTTGTGGATCTGCTGGGCACTTTTTATCGTTATACGCTGCCGACCCAGTGTGCTCTTCTCTCCGCGCCATCCAAGGATTTGAAACATGAATAATGTGACCTTTGAACCTTTAAGATGGCAGGAAGATCCCGTACGGATAACCGTCTTCCATGACACGGAATACCGCCGTGCCTATTATCAGGTGACGGCCCCCAGGGATCCGGAGGGGATATGCAGGGGCCGACCGGTGGAGGAGCTCCCCCGTATCCTGACCCTCCTCTCCCCCTCTCATCACCTGGTTTCCGCCATGGTTCTTGACAAGCTGTTTGGGGTTGACCCGCCTCCCATGGCCCTGAATATGAGGGAAGCCCTGCTACAAGCCCAATTTTTCAGCCATCATTTGCGAAAACTTTATTTTTTGCTCTCGTCGTGGCATGATCCGTTTTCCGACTATGGACGTCATGGAAGCCGCAAGGAATTGAAGATGTTTCCTCTCCATTTTTTAGATGAAATTATGCATCATCAGGCCCTCTCCCAGGAGGCCGCCACCATTTTAGGTGGACGGCCCAATCATCCCCTGTGTGCCGTGACGGGGGGGGTGAGTCGATTCTTGAAAGAAGAATACTACCAGCGGTTATCCGAAATCGCTCAATTTTGTTTAAAGTTTGCCATCCGCCTGGGAGGGTTTTTTCGAGATGAGATCTTTGGAGACGGGAAGGCACTGGAGGGGTTCGACGCTTATCAGATAGAACCCATGGTCGGTTTGACCTCTGCTGAAAAAAGCGGCCATGTTGTTTTAAACGACCCGGTGGGAAAAACAAATGATCCGTTTTCACCCGATATGCTGTTTAAAAAGATTGGACTTCACCAAGCGTCATGGACCTGTGAACCCTTCGCCCATATCAAGGGGGCATCGGAAAATACCACTGAGAAGACCCCGGGAGAAAGTGGAAATATGTTTTATGCCGAATTCCCGGGTTCAAACCCCCAATTCTTTTTTGTGGGTCCCCTGGCGCGTTTGAACAGCCAGGATACCCTTTTGTCCCCTCTGGCCGAAGAAGAACGGCAGCGTCTCATTGAGGTTCTGGGACCTTTCCCTCATTTCGGCGTGGTTGCGGCTTATTGGGCGCTTCTGGTGGAATTGCTTCAGTCTGCCGAAAAGATGACCGAATTATATGTAACGGAGAAGTTAACCGGCCCTGCCATCCGAACGATTCCCTCTGAAATGGGGCAAGTTGGCCATGCAGTGCTCGAATCTCCCCAGGGTCTCATTTACCACCATTATCGAACCGATCAAAAGGGCATTGTGGAAGAAGTTGAGGTGTTGGGAACGGGTAGTGCAAACAATGTCCTTCGTTGCCTCCTGACACAGAAGGCGGTCGATATTTCACAGGCCCGGGGGGAAACATGGAAAGAAACCCAAAACAGGATTGAGATAAGTCTGTTGCCTTTTTAGGCACTTATTCCAAACACAGTGCCAGGAGGAGAATTGGTTATGATCAAAACCTTGATTGTTGATGCCGGGAAATGTTCCGGATGTCGTGCCTGTGAGACCATTTGCTCTCTTAAACATGAAGGGGTCTGCAATCCTGCCAAAGGAAGGGTTCATGTGGTCAAATGGGAACAGAAGGGGACCTTTATCCCCATCAACTGCATGCGGTGCGAATCACCGGCCTGCGAGGCTATCTGCCCAAAACATGCCACATACCGCAATTATACAACCGGTGCCATGGAAGTGGACCCTTATCTCTGCATCGGCTGCATGAGTTGCGTATTTGCGTGTCCCTTTGGCGCCACCTTTGTGGATCCGGATGACGGACGAATTCTCAAGTGCGACCTTTGCGACGGGGATCCCACCTGCGTCAAGGTGTGTCCCACTGGGGCACTGACCTATGAGGAAATATCCAAGGAGACCTATCTCAAATTGATCGAAAACGCCGGCCGGATTCCTCTGCTGGTTAAAGAGGCGATAGGGGGGGAAGCATGATGAACGGATGGATTGGAAACATACTGAATGTCGATTTGAGCGAAGGCAAAATCACCACCGAATCGACTGAACCTTATGTGGATGATTACATAGGGGGGAGAGGATTAGGGTTGCGTTTGATTTACGATCATTACGTGCCCGGAACAGACGCCCTTGATCCGGGAAATCCTCTAATCTTCAACACGGGCCCCCTGACGGGGAGCGCGGTGCCCGGTTCCGGTCGGGTGGATGTCACGGCCCTTTCCCCCATGAGTAACCTGAGGGCAAAATCCAACTTTGGCGGGTATTGGGGACCTGAACTCAAATATGCGGGGTATGACCACATCGTTATTCAGGGAAAATCGGAGAAACCCTGCTATCTGTGGATCAAGGATGGCCGGGTGGAAATCCGTGATGCTGAAAAACTTTGGGGAATGGACACCTTTGAGACCCAGAAGGCCATTCAAAATGAATTGGGCGACCCCGAAATCAAGGTGGTCTGCATCGGGCCGGCAGGAGAGAGACTGGTTCAGTTTGCCTGCCTGATTACCGAAACCGGGGATGCCGCCGGCAGGACGGGGATGGGGGCCGTCATGGGCAGCAAAAACCTGAAGGCCGTTGCGGTTCGCGGCTCAGGAGGGGTGAACGTAGCCAGGCCCGAGGAATTGCTTGAGCTGTCCGTCCAGGTTAACAAGGAAATCCGTGAGAATCCGGCCTATTTGGAACTTGCCAACTGGGGAGTATCCCGGTCCATACCCATGATGTATGAGCATAGCTTTTTCCCTGTGGGTTATTTCGAGGATGTCTGCTGGGAGGACATCATGGAAAACTACCAGGGTATTGAGTTTATGGAAAAATATCAGCTCAAGAGTCTGGGGTGTTTTAACTGCCCCGGCCGGTGCATGAGTTTTTTCTCCCATCCGGAAATAGGGAAAGGGGTCACCTCTTGCGAACCTTTCAGCGGCTTTACGGGCGCTGTCTGGAACCTGGACATGGACGTTTTCTGGGAGGCAACCGTGTTATCCAATCGGATGGGACTCGACGGCACGGAAACCTCAGCCTGCATCGGACTGCTGATGGAGCTTTACCATGATAACCTCATTACGCCGGGGGATACCGATGACGTGGTCATGGAGCGAGGCAGCAAAGAGGCCATCCTCACCACCATCCGCAAGATCGCCGACCGGGACGGTTATGGTGATCTGCTGGCCCGGGGTCAGATGGCCGCAGCGGAAAAGTTCGGCCCCGAAGCGGTGGAAAAGGTAGACCAGATCAAGGGGCTTGCCCCCCATGCCTATGAATACCGGGCCTATAAGGGAACGGGTCTCATAGCCGCCGTGGGGCACCGTGGCGACCCTCTCCCCTTGAGGAGTAGCTTGCTGGAATTTGACTGGAATATGTCCGCTGAATGGTTCCAGCAGGTGGCAAAGGAGAAATACGGCAGTGAAGAGGCGGCGATCCCCACATCCTATGAGGGGAAGGCCCTCCCTGCTTTTATTTCCGAACACATGGAACGGGTGGCGGACAATTTGGGTATCTGCAAGTGGGTCTATACCCTCTTCGTCTATGAGGACGCAGAAATGCCCACCCGTCTGTTTAATCTGGTAACCGGTAAGGACTGGGAAATCAACAAACTGCTCAAAGTCTCCGAACGTGTGCGCAACCTGGAGCGGATGTTCGATGTCCGCCAGGGCTTGAGGCGGGCTGACGATACCTTGCCCAAGAAATTCTTTGAACAGGCCCTTTCAAAAGGAAAATTCGAAGGTGAGGTGATGGACAGGGAAAAATTCGAGCTTATGAAAGACGAATATTACGATTTACGGGGTTGGGACAAGATGACCGGCATTCCCACCCGGGAAAAGTTAGAGGAGCTGGGTCTGGGTGATGTGGCCGATGAGGTGTTGGGAGTGTAGGTGGACCAAGCATGAAATACCTCTGACGTTCCATTATAAAATTATAGTTTTGAAAACCGGGAAGGAACTAACGCAGTGAATATCATTATTACGACAAGATGTCATAAACTCTGTGATTTTTGCTTTATGGGTGATTTGCGGAACAACGCCATTGCGGATATGACATTTGAAGATTTTAAGAAATGCATTGCTGAATTAATAAGTCATAACATCTGGACGGTCAATTTGTTGGGGGGAGAGGCCACATTACACCCCCAAATTATAGATTTTATAGAATATGCCTCTTCTCAAGGCATGAGAACCGCTTTAATCACCAATTTATTATGTTCGGATGATTTTATCGATTTTGCCAACCAAAATTCATATATGTTTGAACCTATTATGGTCAATACCGATATCCCCGGAAATTATCAGAAGGGCCATTATGAATGGTTTATGAAAAACTTATCCCGGATTGATTGGAAGCCAAAACCTTCGGAGAAAAACCCGAAAAAGATGAAACCACATTTGAATTGGTTCGGGCGCATAACCCTTGGTTTGGATATGAAAGAAGATATGTATGACTACGTGTTCGATTACAAACCATACGGGTTGGATACGCTGGGTATCAGTTTGGATATGACCGTTCCGAGGAAGCATTTTATAAACAATACAAAGCTTGGAGATGTCCTTGTCAAAATTGTGCAGCGATTTAAGGATGGCGGGATCACCGTTTTGCAGGATGGATGCGGGATGCCCTTATGCATGTTTACGGATGAACACCGCAAGATATTGGCCACGCACTTGCGTTATGTTAATTCCGGCTGTTCCTTTGCAGTTGATGTTTTACCCAATTTGGATGTTATTCCATGTATGATGCTGCAGCATATTCGGGCCCGGTTTGAGGATGGCCTGAAAAAAATAACAGATGATTTTAATAAATTACACGAAAACATCGATGCTCAGGAATGTACCGATTGCCCCCATTTTTATAAAATATGTGCTGGGTTCTGTTTGAACGGAAGGATATAACCCTGCTTTATTTCTTTTACGAAGCACTTCGGCCACATCAACGGCGGGGCCTATTTTAACTCAAAGAGGAGGTGGTCAAATGCCGAAATACATCATCGAACGTGAACTGCCCGGAGCTGGGAAACTTTCCCAGCAGGAGATTCAGGGCATTTCCCAGAAATCCCGGGAGGTATTAAATGAGTTGGGGACTCAGATTCAGTGGGTTGAGAGCTACGTGACCAGCGATAAGATTTATTGTGTATATATTGCTCCCAACAAAGAGTTGATTGAAAAACACGCGAAAGAGGGGGGATTTCCGGCCAACACGATTTCCGAGGTCAAACGTATCATTGATCCGACAAGCGCCGAGGGATAACGACCCAAGGCTGCCCAAACCCAAACTGCCAGGAAAAAGGAGTGAACCTCATGGAAGTGGACATACTGGAGAAGGGAGCCATTCTTCAAAGGGATAAAGAAACTTTTGCCGTGGCGCCGCATATCCCCGGCGGTTTCATCCGAGTGGCCGATTTTAGAAAACTGTTGGATACGGCGGAAAAATATAATGCGGCGGCCCTGAAAATGACGTCCGGTCAACGCATCGCCGTGGTCGGCCTGAAAGAGACGGATCTGGATGCATTCTGGAACGATGTGCAGATGAACATCGGCTACGCCATCGGGCTTTGTGTCCGGATGGTTAAATTTTGTCCGGGCACCACATATTGTCGTCACGGCAAACAGGACGCCATGGGAATCGGTATGGTCCTGGACAAGGAATACCATGGTCGTTTCTTGTCGGCCAAGTTTAAGATCGGGGTTGCAGGGTGTGAATATGCCTGTAATGCCCCGCTTTTCAAGGAAGTCGGTCTGACCGGCTTCCCTGACGGCTGGAAGGTCACCGCCGGCGGCACCTGCGGCGCAAAACCACGCATGGGAGATATCATGGGCGAAAATCTGAACGATGCTGATGCCATGGAAATGGTGAGCCGGGTTTTTCATTTTTTCGAAAAGAGCGATAGCCCCCCGAAGGTGCGCTTGGGGAGAATTATCGACAAGATGGGTATCGACGAATTTAAAAAAGCCGTTGGTGTGTAAAAAGGAGAAGCAGCCATGGAGAAAAGCGATATTTTAACCAAGGGCGCCATCCTGCAGCGGGATCAGGAAACCTATGCCATCATGGCACGGCTTATGGGTGGTGTTATGGATGTGGCCACAGGCCGGCGGATTGCGGATGCGGCTGAAAAATTTGGCGTTGAAATGCTGAAGGTTACCGGTGATGGGCGCCTGGCCCTGATCGGGGTCAAGGAAGAAAATATCGATGCCGCTTACGGAGAAATGGGGTTCAAAGCCCAGGCCGGAACCGCTCTTTGTCAGCAGTACATCAAAGTATGTCCCGGCAACACGTTTTGCCCGCGCGGCCAGAAAGATACGCTTGACTTGGCCCGGAGAATCGATGAACGATTCTATCCGTACCCGAAGATATCCGCCAAGGTCAAAATCGGCATTGCCGGATGTTTTAATTCCTGTGCCGAGCCCGCCATCAAGGATATCGGACTGATCGGCCTCCCCAAGGGCTGGACCCTGATGGTCGGTGGCGCAGGAGGAAAAGACCCCATGATTGCCGAAATCATCGCTCGGAATTTAAGCGATGACGAGGTGCTGGAGATCATGGAAAAGCTGTTAAAATACTACCGCGGCTTATCGTCCCGGCCGCAAACCCGAAACCTGAGACTGGGTGTGATTCTAAAAAAAGAAGGCAAAGAAAGATTGTTGCGGATCTGTGGCCTGGACTGACGTCGTCGTGATGTCGATTAAAAGAAAAGGAGGAATGATCAATGGATAAGTGGGAATGCAGCGTCTGTGGGCATGTTTACGATCCGGCCGAAGGCGACCCGGAAAACGGCATTGAGCCCGGTACGGCTTTTGAGGATGTGCCGAGTTCGTGGTTTTGCCCCAACTGCGGGGTCGGTAAGGAATTTTTCGAAAAGATGGCATAGAAAAGGATAAGATCGATGGATCTGGACGGCAGCAAACAGGTGTGCGGTATCTGCAAGGACTGGAAGGGCAAACGGGAATGGGTGGATGGAAAGGCCAAGGTAAAATCATCAGCCAGAGGCCAATGCGAACGCTTACAAAAAGTCAAGCCGCCTCACGGAGGCTGTGATGAGTGGGTGAAATGGGAAGGGGAGGATGGAGCGTAAAGAGGGATCACAATGCGTCGGCATCATAGGGCCGACCAATGTGGCACTCATAGAGGAAATGGCAGGACTGCCTTCGGGGAAGCTGGAATCGGTAGCCGGTGAGATCGGCGGATTCTTGGCCGAACAGTCGCTGGGCATGCTGGGCATGGTTTGCGTACCCGTAAAAGGGGTTCCCCTTTGGGCGCTTGAGGGCTACAAACGGGCCGGTGGAAAAAATGCGCTGGCCCTCTGGCCAAGGCCGTCGAACTTAGCGGAAACCTCCCAGGCCCAGACCCTGGGAAGTCCGGAATTGGCCGACCGCGTGAGAGACGACCTGACGTGGGGCGAGGAACCATTTGAACTGGCCAGGATCAGCGACTGCCTCGTTGTCCTGGGGTTGTCCTGCGGGACCATGATCGAGATGGTCGCCACCAAGTGGATCAAAAACACACCGGTGCTGGCGGTCCGTTCCCTGATGACCGGCATCCCGGCGGAAATCGCCGCTGAGTTGGATCTCAGATTTTGCGACACCGTGGACTCCCTGAAGGGCATCATCGGCGAAACCCTTGCAGGTCTTGATAAAGACCGTGCGACGTCCTGAAATGGAAAGCGACATCCCCCGACACCTGACGGCCGCTGAAACGGAGAACCTCCTTGAAGTACTGCTGCGGCAGTACATCCTTCACGAAATCAAGCACCATCCCCCCCAGGAGACAACGCCGCCTAAAGCGCTGAAAGTCAGAACCCGCGCCATCAACATGCCCGACATCTATAAACTGCTTCACCAGGGGACCTTCGGGTACTGGGATCACTTTCCCAGCAAAGCGTATTTCAGGAAACATCTGGCCGATGACTGGGAGTCGGTGACACCGCTGGAGGGGGAGCCCGTGTTGGAATCGGTTACCCACCATAACACCATTGTTAGAGTAAACCTGCGACCTTACAAGGCCCTTTTTCCCGAGGAAGAAGACCGGGCGTTGTTCATGCTGGAAAAACTGGTGCTGGATTCTGCCGCCGTTGAAAAAGGAAGTTCTGAATGGTTTTTTTCCGTAATGTCCGCCTTCAGAGAGATCAACGGGCAGGCGGCCCTGATCATCGACAACCGGCGCTATGTGATTCCGCCGGCCCTGGTGGAGCAGTTTTTTACTGAAACCAAACGCTTTATTGCCCAGCAGGGATACTTGCCCATGTTCAGCCATTCGCCGGGTTACCACAACCTGAATCGGCCGGCTTATGTCATTGCGGATACCGTCGTCTTTAAAGGGTCTCCACTGGCCTTTCTTCTGAACGAAACGATCGGTTGATCTGCATCGTGTGTTTTTGGGTTCATTTTGGACTCGAACTTTCAACCCTCGAATCCGTTTTCCCTTTTCAATCAACGCATTGGGAGATAATCCGATATGCCTCAAACGAAACCGACCTCACCTTGCCTGGGATTTTCGGAACTGCCGCCGGACGACCACATCATCGATGCCCTCATTAATGATCCGCCCGATGTGCGCTGGCGTTGGGTCAGGACACTCTTGCGCATCGAAGACCCCCGGCGGCTCGCCGAATTCAGGCACCGTTTTCAGGAACGGGTCGAGAAAATCAAAACGCCTCCGCACTGGAAGGTAATCTTTCGTCTGCAAATGGCGATGCAGTCCATTCAAAGACCGGTCCGCGTGAATGGTTATGCCGTGGTCAAGGGCAAAGGCGCCTTTACCACCGGCGAACTGGCGGCTGCCGAATACGATCCGTCACGGCTGGACATCGCCGGGACGGAATCGGACCATTGGCCGGCGGTGGATTTTCATGTCCACCCCAAAATGCCGGATCTGAAATTTCTCTCGGATATGCGAAAGGCAGGGGTGCGGCATGCGGTGATTCTGGCCACCGACACGGACCCGGAAGACCTGGATCGGCCGGAAATCGTTGAAAAGTTGAAAAATGTTTATGCCGGGTCCGCCCATTCCCAGTCAGTCCCGTTTGGGCAGTTTCTGAAAACCATCCGGGCGGATCTCTATTCGCGAACCCATGTGACCGACCAGGACGTTGCGGATTGGGTCGCGGATTATCCCGATACCCTTACCGGTTTCGGTTCTGTGAACCTTTCCAAGTCAGGGGACTACGTTTTGAAAAAACTGGATCGCATACAGCAACTCGGGCTCAGAGGCATCAAACTGCTTCCCTATTCCCAGTTCTTCAATCCGGCTGAAAATGAGAACATGGAACTGCTTTTTGATTACTGCCAACAAACGGGTTCCATTGTCCTGACCCATTCCGGATGTGCAGCCGGCGCCTTTGAAATCGCCGAACTCAGCCGGGATTCCCACCCGTCACTCTGGGAGCCCGTGGCCCTGAAATACCCGGATGTCCCAATTGTTCTGGCCCATTTCGCCTCCTACAGCACCCACCAACCGGGCATATGGTTCAATGAGGCTCTAACCCTGATGAAAAAATGCCCAAACGTCTTCGCCGACATCAGTGCCGCCCACTATCTGCTGGCGGATACGGGGACCGTTGAGCAAATCCGCCAAACCACCGGTTTCGGCCAGGTGCTGTTTGCAACGGACTATCCCGGTCCCCTGTACTACGGGTCGAGCCTCACGGAGCTCGTCAACAACGTCAGGGGGAACCGCCTGTTGTCCGAAACCGAACAGCGGGCCATACTCGTTGACAACGGCCAAAGACTCCTGGGGTTGGCATAGCCCGGGCTCTGGGATCCATTGGCTTGTTTTTTTATAGATTTCCTATGTTTCGCAACTTGATAATTTTTCCCCCGTGTTCCGACAAAATATGTCCTCATCCGTTTTCAGCCTGGCTTCATATATGGAAGGCATTCATCGAGCCGATGAAGAGGGACGTATTACCTATGCGGATCAGTATACGCCGGAATCCGGGGAGATGCAGTTTTCAAATCATATCTCATGGGAAGTCAACGAGATTCACTACGAGGGCGGGTTATCTTTTACAAACACCCGCCCCCTGTTTGATGGTATCCAGTTGGTGCTGGCGTATTTCGAGGACGATCCGCTTACCTTTCTTGAGCTGGGTCCGGGAGCGGGAAATGCCTGCTATGAGCTGTACTGCCTGGCAAAGACGATGAATATGGATATTACAATTCATAGAATAGCGTTTTATCAATCGTTGCACCCAGTACGAAGCGCGGACTGGGATATACCACATTATTCTGCTTCAAGCAATGATTCCCATTTAACATACTGCAATGTATTGATAAAATGTTGAACTGAGCCGGCGGTAGTTGAGAGAGCGTATCTTTGTGACGTCTATGGGGATTGTATGGTTTTCGGTAGAACGAGTTTATTGGAGGTGGCTGCCAACTCATGCATGGCAGGGTTCGTGTTTAGAAGATTAATCGTCGACTGACTGGGAATTTTTCTCATAAAGGCCCCAAAGCTTAGTGGGTTCGGTTCAAGAAGGCTTGGCTTGGGCAAACATCTCCCTTTGTACCCGGACGGCACTTTTTCGTAATGAAATCCTTACAAAGAGAACAGTTACGATGAATTCCTATTTGGTTTTGGCAAATTTTTGATTATTATCATTTTTCCTTTCTTGCATTTCGGACAGCATGTGATGTCGTTTCCAGTCATACGCAGCATCATTTCCTGGACCGTTTCTTTGACTTTTTCCGGTAATTTTGCCTCTGGATTGATCAATTTTCTCAAGATTGGAATGGATTTCTTTTTATTCTTGTTAGCCAGAAACCCAAAATAGCGGATTTTCATGAAGCCCTTGGGAAGGACATGCAACAGGAAACGTCGGGTAAATTCATCGGCGTCAACAGTCATTTCCCTGGTTTCATTTCGTTTCCTATCCCGGTAGGTAAAAGTAACTTTTCCATTATCAATGGAAACGATGCGATTGTTTGATATGGCTACCCTGTGAGTATAACGGCCAAGGTATTCAAGGACCTGTTCCGGACCGGCAAAAGGAGCTTTCGCATACGCAATCCATTTAACCTTTGAAAGGGATTGTATCAGCTGCTCGAAGGTTTGTTTTTCCCCAAATTCCGCTGTATTTCCAGGAAAAATCAGTTCCTCTTTGAGATAGGCGGTTTTGAGGGTGTGGAGATAGCGTTTTCTAAACTCCTTTGCCAGAGAATCGATCCGGAAAAGAAAAGAATCCCTTGCCGGTATCCATCCATCTTTGGCAAATGAAAAAGCGCCTGCAGGAATCAGGCAGTGAAGATGAAAATGGTCCATAAGAGTCTGAGACCATGTATGCAAAACGGAAATAAAACCGAGTTGGCCTTCAAGTCGCCATTGGGGATCTTTTGCAAATGCCTGTAAGGTCTCACTGACAGCAGCAAAGAGGATTTTCAAGGTAACCTGTTTGTTGCATAATATGATGGGGTTAATATCATGTGGCAAAGTGAAAACAAGATGAAAATAACCACAGGGAAGCAATTCGCTCTTTCTGTCATTGAGCCACTGTTCCTTGGTCAAAGTTTGACATTTCGGGCAATGCCTATCCCGGCATGAGTTATAGGCTATCCGCTCGAAACCACACTGGTCACATTGCTCGACGTGGCCGCCAAGTTCGGAGGTACGGCACACTTCAATATGATGCATGGCCTTTTTTTGTTCATATGAAAGAGGGTTGTGTTGGTGGTAATCTTCACCGTAGAGGCGGAAGATGTCTGCAACTTCCAGTTGTTCGTTTCCGTTGAGGGCCGGATCGTTCTTAGTTCTTTTCATTGTTCGCCCTCCTATTCTTCATAAAGACTGTCAAGAGGGCTTTTGAACTTGGTGAAACGCTCGGGGATGAGGTGGAGATATATGATTGTGGTTTTTATGGAGGTGTGTCCGAGGAGCCGTTTAATGGTGTAAAGATCAGTTCCCTGATATAAAAGATGGGTTGCAAAACTGTGACGCAGCGTATGAATGCCGCGGCCTTTGTTTATGCGGGCTTTTTTTTAGCGTTCAAAAAAATCATGTGGGCCGCCGATCTGCTCAGATGATTCTCAGATTTTTGACCGGGGAACAACCATTTTTCAGGGCGATATTTTCTCCAATAGCCTTTCAGATTCTCAAGTAGATGTTTGGAAAGAATCGTGTAACGGTCTTTTTTACCTTTGCCTTGCTCGACCCGGATCGTCATTCTTGAAGGATCGCTTTCTATGTGATGGGGTTTCAGGTGAACTATCTCACTGAGCCTGAGCCCTGCGCTATATGCGGTCTCCAACAAGACCAGATCTCTCAAGTTGGTGGTGGCGGCGAATAAACGTTTTACTTCTTCCATGCTGAAGACCGTGGGCAGTTTTTTAATCCTGGGTCGGGGAGGAATATTGAACTGAGTTTCATCCCATTTGCAAATATTCCTATAGAAACTGAGGATACCCGAAAAATAGTTATTGCATGTCCCCCAGGAAAGACTTCGATCTTCAAGAAGATGACGAAAATATTCCTGAATCTGATCGTTTGTGAGCTTGTCTGGAGATTGATTGTGAAATTTTGCCAACCCGTTAACGGCCATTACGTAATGCCTTTTCGTGTCCTTTGAAAATCGCTGTAAAGTCATGTAGTTCAGAAACTGGGTCCTTAGTACGGTGCTCATAATGATACCTCCTCGGTAAAAAAAGTTGATAAAAGTGAGAAACATACGTTTCCCTTGGGAGGTATTATAATTGGTTATCGGTTAAATCGGGAGATTTTGATTGACCGATAGGATCTTGAAGATATAGGGAAACCTTGATGGGCTTTCCGCGAAGCGGTTCAGTTCATACGGCATCCTACACACCGGTCAATCCCTATATGCCCCTGTTACGTTCCAGCGATGAATTGCTGGCGAGTTTGTCATCAAATCCTCACCTCAAAATTATGGAGAAGGGACCCCACGGATCTTCATGGTACATTCTGGACGAGGACGTGTTTCGCATGCCCCATGAGGCGCTCGGTCAAATCTATGGAAAGCTGGATGAACCTTACATTCATCACCAATACATCGGATATTATCCCAAAAATATGGATCTGCCTTCGCTTGAATTCGATATGATATATGACATGTTCGGGCCGCTTCACCGGAAAGATGTGGGTTCAATTGTTGATGCTTACTCACGTCTGTCTGAAAAAGGGATGCTCTTTTTTGTTTTTCACGAGGGTTATGAGCCCGGGAAAATCATGCTGGAAGGCGCCAAAAGAAGATCGACGCCGATTTTTAACAAAAGGGATACCGTGGTGGTCGACACGCAAAATCACCTAGTGATGGTTGCCCGGGAAAACAATCCACTGGCGCTTCGTTTCAGGAAAAAATTCAAACCAAAATTCCAAACGCTGGCTGCCCATGATATGATTGATTTTCTAAAATGGCTTCATGCCGACCCATAAGAAAGCGGATTCAGGGGGTTCCATGATGCGAGGTTCCGTATGCCTAGCGACAACGTAAAAATGGTCGGTCGTCTCATCGGCAATGGGGTTCGTTTTCGGTACCTGAGAGCCACCGGGCGGCCCGGAAAAATCACAACTGTCAGTCTCGAAATCACCCATGATTGCATTGCCCGGTGCATCATGTGCAATATCTGGCAAATCCCCCGCGACGTTGCCAGTCGGTCGGTGGATCAGTGGCTCCGCCTTCTGGCTTCGCCGCTATTTTCAAATTTGAGGGAATTGGACATCACCGGTGGAGAGCCATACCTCGTGAAAGGTCTGCCCGACTTGCTTGCGGGTATCCGCGATTTGAAGCATAAGAACCTGAAAGCCCTTCGGTCCATCGCCATTACCACCAACGGCATCCTGACAAGGCGCGTGCTGGATTATACCGAATCCATCCTTCAGTCGCTGAACGCCTGTAATGTGGAACTGGTTGTGGTCTGTGCCGTCGATGCCGCAGGCCCCCTGCATGACCGGATTCGCCGCGTCGAGGACGCCTGGTCCAAAGTCCATGCCACCGTTCAAGGACTGATTGAAATCAGATCCAGGTTTCCGAACCTGATCCTTGGCATTAAAACCACCATTTTGCCCGCCAATGTGGATGCGTTGGACGAAATTGCCGATTATGCTGCAGCCAACGATCTGTTCACGATCATGTCCCCATGCATCATCACCCAGGGGCGTTATCTCAATCCGGAGAAAGCGGCTGACATGGCATTCGATGGGCAACACATCGAGAAAATGGTTAGTTTTTATCAAAAGGGTCGCTCTTTTTGGCGCTTTCACAACGAACAGATGATACGCTTTCTGAAAACCGGAACCGTAAAAAAACCGTGCACGTGCGGTTTCAACTATTTTTTTATTCGATATGACGGTACGCTGCTTTTGTGCCCGCTCGTGGATATTCCCATCGGCAACATCACGGAATCGAATCTGGAAGAACTGCTGTCTTCCCCAAAAGCCCGCAGGGTACGTCGCCGAATCGGTCGGTTTCCGGACTGCAGCCGATGTACCGAGCCCGGATTGGAGCGCTTCAGTCTCCCTTTCGAAGGATGGACCTATCTGAAAGTCCTCCGAAAAATGAAGCCCGAAGCATTTTTTAGAATGCATCACCATATGGGACTGGACAAATATCTTTCTTAATCTGAAACAGTGGCCAGGAAAATAATATGCCGATCCACCCGGAAAAGGTGATCCGGCGCATCAGGGATGTGGGGCTTCAGCCACCGGAAATGCTGACACTGATGATCACCGGAAGCTGCAACCTTCAGTGCCGGCACTGCTGGCTGGACTGCCGCCCCAACGGCGCCGCAGCCCCGGTACCGGTGAACGTTGCCTGCGGCATCATTGGCGATTTCACCCTGCTGGGAGGCACGGGTTTGACCCTCACCGGCGGAGAGGTTCTGACCCATCCGGACTGGTTGGAAATCCTGGCATTTGCCTGCGGCCGGTCGGCGCTTAAGGAGGTTTGTCTGCAAACCAATGCCATACTTATCACCCGCCATATCGCCGCAGAACTCAGCGCACTCTCGCCCGTGAAGCTGTCGATCCAAATCAGTATGGACGGGGCCTCGGCGAAATCCCATGATCTTGTGCGCGGCAAAGGCAGTTTCGATTTGACCCAGCGCGGGCTGGACTGCCTGCTCGATGCCGGAATGGGGCCGCGGATTCGGATCGCCTTCACGGAAATGGCGCACAACATCGCCGAAATCGGGCGTCTCATGGAAAGACTGGAGCCCCTCGGCATAAGGCAGCTGGTGAGCAGCACCCTGGTCAAAGGCGGTCGGGCAGGTCGAACAAACCGGCTGGCCCTTCCCACTCCGTCTCAGTATGCTGAAATCGTCAACCGGTACCGATCGGATGCGGCATTCAGCACCCTGTACGACAAGATGGGCAACATCGCCGCCATCGAGTGGTACAAGGGGCGATCGATTCCCGCAAAACGGGTCTGCAGCTGTATCAAAACCCCGTTTATCACCGCCGAAGGGCGGATGTACCCGTGTGTCATGCTTCCGGCCGAGAAATACGGCATCGGCGGGATTCACCAGCGACCGATGGCGGATGCGGTCCTGGCGGCCCTGCCTCTCTGGGCCGAGCTGCCGGTCATGGAACGGAACCGGCGCGAGGCACTTGAAACGTGCAGGGGGTGTCCGGGTGAAGCGCATTGTCTGGGGGGCTGTATGGGCAGGGCCTATGCGGCCTGTGGCGATTTGATGTCGGTGGAGGATCGCTGTGCCTTGAGAAGGGCGGTCTACCGGTTGGATTAGGCGCAGGGTTTGTTCCCGGCCACAAAGGGGTGCGATGAACATCATGGAAGAAAGCGCAAAGGTTTCCGCGGCAATGGTGTAGACCGCCGGGACGTATGGGAGCGCCGGCAAAAGGAGGAATGCTGTGCACGATTTCAACTACATACACGAACACGAACTCAAGGCGCATGATTTCCTGGGTTGTTGCAAGGACTGCCGCGCCAGCCTGAACATCATCAAGCCCCACATCCTGGCGTTTGCGGAGAAAATTCGGAAATATACGCGTCAAATGCTTGAGGATCTCCCGCCCGACGACCTCTACCGGTTGTACCAGTTGCTGGATGATCTCGCGCACCTGGGTGCGGGGGAGCACCTTGCGGGTCTGATTCTTGAGGAGGAAGAGATCCAGTCCGTATTGCCGATCATTCGCACCTATTATGCGACGTTTTTTGCAATTCATGAGGCGCATCTGGCCGAACGGTTGATCAAGGCCGCGGATCCCTGGGATACCCTCAAATCCTTTCCCCTCTATCCCCGGTATGAAACCTTGATCCAGACTCAGATGGCCTCCATGTCGGATCTCCAGTTTACAAAACTGGCCTTTGTGGGATGCGGCTCCGTCCCCATCAGCCTCATTCTCATGGCGAGTTTTTACGGAACCCGATCCCTTGGCCTGGATGTCTCCCGTGACAGCGTTCTGTCGGCGCAAGCGGTGATCCGCTCGCTCGGGTTGGAAGACCGGATTGAAATCATTCAGGGCGATGAGCGTCTGCTCAGGGATTTAAGATGGGATGCGGTTCTGATAGCGGCCCTGGCGGAACCTAAAGAACGGATATTTCGAAATCTGAGAACCATACTGACCGAACAGAATCGGCAGGTTCCGGTCATTTACAGGACCTACACCGGGATGCGGGCTGTTTTGTATGAACCGGTAAGTCCAGAGGATGCAAAGGGATTCAGGGTCGTACAAAAAATATTTCCCACAGGCCGGGTCAACAACACCACGATCCTGGCCGAACTGGAGGATTGATGAACGGGAGTTTTGCCGCCATCAAAAGCGAATTCCTCAAAATCGCTGTTTTGCTGGAAGATCTGTCTGAGGATCAAATAAAGAAAGACCCGGAGCGTATTTATCGGTCCTGCTTTGAGGGGTTAAACCGACTTGCTGCAACCCAGGTGCCCCATGACATTGTTGAAAAACTTCTGACCGATGAAATGTTGTTGCCGGTTATTGCGCGTATTTCACACCTCAGAAGATTAACCGGGCTGGGCCTGGAGGTTCAATACGCAAAATCCGTTGTTGCCGATTCCGATCCGTGGGCGAGGATCCGGAAGTTTCCTTATTATTCCAATTATCTGGCTTTGGCGTGCATGGAAGTTACGGGCGCAAAGCTTAAACCCCGGGACCGGATCGTTTTTCTGGGAAGCGGACCCCTTCCCCTCAGCCTCATCTCTCTTGCAAAAGGGCACGACATTCAGAGCGTGGGCATAGAGCAGGACGAACAGCTTGCGGCCCTTTCAAGAGAGGTGATCCGAAAACTGGGTCTGGAACATTCCATTTCCGTGCTCCATGGAAACCATTTCTCCCTGCCTTTGAAAGGGTTCGAAAATCTCATCATGGTGGGGGCTGACGCTTCCCCGAAGGATGTCATATTCGCCCATCTTTCACGGATTCTTTCCCCCGGCCAAATGATTTCCTACCGGATTTATGAAAAAGGACTGAGACGTCTTTTAGACAACCAGTCCATGTTTGACCCGGCTCCGGAATTTGTCGAATGCGCCCGCATCCGCCCGGTGCCCCCCGTGAACAATACCTCGGTGTTTGCCGTCAGGGCTGTGGAAAAAAGTGAAAAAAGTGAAAAGACTTTGGAATTTGCCGGGAAAAGGGAGATAACAGAACATGCACCCTATCCGCACCATGAGAAATTAGAAAACAATGTTTAAAGGTGTTTTCAATAGGTTAAAACCCATGATTTCCTTTGACATACACCCAAACTCGGCATGGGTCACTTGCTTTAAAATCAATTTTTCTCATGGGCGGAATACGACGCCTTGAGGATCTCGATGGGGTGATAAACCGGATACGGCAGGGTTTGATTGAACTGCATCCGGCAACTGAGACAATCCGTCAACAATTGCTCCGGCGCGAGCTGTTTAATCCTGGCTTTCAGCCGGCTCCCCATTTTGACGGCGTTTCGATGAAAGTCTGATTTGAATCCCATGATTCCCGCATTGCCACAACAATGGAAGCTTCCTGCAATCAGTGAAACAGAGATCTCTGGAACGAGGCCCAAAAGATCCATATACGGTTCACCGATTTTCTGCTCTCTTAAGTGACATGGCGGATAATAAGCCGCATTCGCATGGATCGGCCCCAGTTTCGTATTCAACGCCTCTTCCACATGGAGGCTTCTCAAATACTCTCCGAGATCGTATGTATGGTCCGAAACCATTATCCGTTTCAGACCGCTGATGGATGAAAAATACTGATCGTCCTTAAATAGCTTGTTTGTATGTCCGGAAGCAAACTGTCTCATCCAGAGATCGGATCGCTGTTCCGGTGGTATCGAAAGGAGTGCCGCCTTTTTTGCTTCCAGGGCACCTTGAACCGCCGCCTGATAATCCACCGCGTAAACTGCCCCTTCCCTGATGACATGCTTCAACATATACCCGCAGGTGGGGCAGGAGCAGACGATGTCGAAGCCTTCTTCCACCAGTTCCGCCAGGTTCGCCACATTGAAGCTAACGCACGCAAGGGTCATTTTTCTGTCTCCTTCGAGGAGAGAAGGCATGCCGCAGCAGCCCTGTTCCGGGAAGAAGACCTCAATCCCGTTCCGTTTGAATACCTCTACAACGGCTTTGGGAATCTCCGGGAAAATATAGATTCCGGTACAGCCCGCAAAATAGGCCACTTTGCGTTTCGTTTGCGTGGCTGGTGTTTTGTCTATCTTCTGCGCCTTCGACCATGCCCGAAAATGATGCCTCGGGAATTCCGGGATTTTACACGCCTCATGAATGCCGACGATCTTCTTTATCCAATTTCCTGTGGTCTTGTTTTGGAGGAGAAAATTGCTCGCACCCGGATACACGCCGCACAGTTTTCCCATGCGCTCGACGTTTTCCAGAATCCGGATGCGGTAATTCAATCCGTACCGTTCCTTGAATTCGGTTTTCGCTGCCAACAGGGCCGCCCTGATATTCGGGCACGGACAGATCTCACAGAAATTGCACAGCTCCACAAGGTTCTGCAGCGCTTCCGAAGTGATCTTCTCCCCGCTGTCGCATTCATTGTCAAACAGACGGTACATTTCATTGAACAAAAGACAGGGTGAATCGTCCATCAGGGTTTTGCACACCTCACACTCGCGACAGGCTTCCAACTCCATCAGGAGTTTGTCTTCGGTTTCCATTTTCACCTCTTTTGCCATAAATGAGAGCTTTTCTTGGATAATATCCGCTATTATGCTATGTGGTGAAGGTCAATGCAAACCCTTTCCATAATTTCTCTGAAAGGATGATCGTTATGGAATATGCATCTCTCCCCAAAGGCGTCAACAAAGCGCAATTCGATGGGGCCATATCTGAATTTAAAATCATCGCGGGCAACGAAAATGTGCTGATCGACCCTAAAAAGATGAGAACATTGGCCGGGTTTATCATCTCGGCCCATGTGAAAGCGCACATGCCGTCGGCTGCCATATTTCCTGAAAGTGCCCAACAGGTGAGCGACATCGTCAAAATCTGCAACAAACACAACGTACCGTTATGGGTCTCTTCCACCGGCAAGAATATCGGTTACGGGTCCATGGCGCCCTGTGAAAGAGGCACCGTCATTTTATCCTTGAAGAGAATGAAAAGGATTATCGAGGTCAATGAGGATTTATGTTACGCACTGGTCGAACCTGGCGTGACCCATAAGCAGCTTTACGACCATATCCGGGAAAACGGGTATAAACTGTGGCTGAATATTCCAACGGGCCCGACCCCCATTGCCGGGCCCGTTGGAACCTCTTTGGACAGGGGCACCGGATACACACCCTATGGGGATAATTTCGAACAGGTTTGCGGCATGGAAATCATCCTGCCCAACGGAGAAGTGCTGAGGACCGGTATGGGCGGTATTCCGGATACCGCGTGCTGGCAATTGTATAAATGGGGTTACGGCCCCTATCTGGACGGCATTTTCTCACAAAGCAATTACGGTATTTGTGTTAAAATGGGCATCTGGTTGATGCCGGAGCCGGAAGATTTCCATCCTTTTGCCATCACTTTTCCACGATATGAAGACATCACGGATTTGGTGGATTGCCTGCGACCGTTGCGATTGGCCAATGTTATTCCCAACAGCTGTTCCATTGCCCCTTCTTATGGCGAGGACTATGCCGGTGTTTGGAATATTTATGCGGCGCTCTACGGAACGTCTGAACAGATTCGAGTGAACTGGGAGATTGTCAGAAACCGGTTTTCCAAATTTGAAGGCGTTCACTTTTTTACGAAAAAAGAGTTGAGTGACCACCCGAGCTTTCAATTGAGGACAAACCTGATGAAAGGGGTTGTAAAGTCAAAACCGTATTCAAAATTTACCCATGCCAACTGGATTGTTCCCATTGTCCCATCGGTGGGAAAACATGTTCTGAAGCAGAAGATGCTTGCAGATGAAATTATAACAAGCTACGGATTTACGTACAATGCCGAACTGATCGTCGGCCCCAGAAGCATGCATCATGTCATTGAGATTCCCTTCGATAGAATTAACTCAGAGGTTGTAGAGAAAAGTGCAGAATGCTATCGTCAACTGATCAGCGTTTTTGCAGAACATGGATATGGCCTTTACAGAACAAATATCGCTTTTATGGATGTGGTAGGTGAAACCTACGGTGAAACCGTTCAAGATGTATTCAGAAAAATTAAAAGGGCATTAGATCCAAACGGAATTATTTCCCCGGGAAAGTCTGGGATAACGACCTGAATTAATTGAACTCTATTCTGGTATGGTGCCTTTGAATTAGATCATGAGAGGGGAGGAATAAACGCTATGGTTACAAAAGCCGGCGTGGGAATGAGCCATCATCGCAATCCAGTGATGGCGGGTCGAGAGGCCGTGGAAATGGCACTCAAAAGTGGTGGCATTGAAAAACCGGACTTTGTTTTCATGTTTGCTACGGTGGGTTATAACCAACAGGCCCTGCTCAAGTCCGTACGGGAAGCCAGTGGCGGAGCGCCTCTTTGCGGGTGCTCGGGTGAAGGTACCATGATGCGGGGTGAGGTGGATGAATCCAATTTTTCCCTGGTGGTTATGGCCATCCGCTCGGATCAGTTGCGTTTTATCAACGGGATGGGCACGGGTCTTAAAACCGATTCGGGCGGGTTGGGGCAAAATGTCGCCAAAACCATCGCGCCTGAGATACGCTCGGATGTGCTGGCGCTTTTTCTGTTTGCGGACGGTCTCACTTTCAATTTTGATCGATTTCTCAACGGCCTTGAAAGTGCGCTGAACCTGGAAGGTCTGCTGCCCCTGGTTGGTGGTACGGCGGGAGACAACTGGCAGCTTGCGCGGACCTATCAATACTGTGACGACAAGGTTTTCTCCGACGGCGTTTCCTGGGCCTTGCTTTCGGGCGATGCCCGCATCGCCTGGGCCGTCAATCACGGCTGTATCGCCACCGGTGTGGCGCACAAAATCACCCGTTGCCAAGAGAACACCATCTATGAGATTGACGGCCGACCGGCCCTTGAGGTTCTCAAGGAGTATTTGACCGACGATGAAATTGTCGATTGGGCCAAGGCGGTCATTCACCTGACCCTGGGGTTTGAGACGCCGGGGCACATGGAAGGGTATGATGATTACATGATTCGATTCATGCCCACCAAAGATGATGAGAAGGGGTCTTTTACCATTCCCACAGAGGTGGTTGAAGGCACCCGTATCTGGATGACGCGCAGGGATTACGATAAAGTGACTGCGGGGATTGATCATTTGGCAACCCGGATCAACGAACAGCTGGGCGAAAACCCTGCCCGGCTGGTGTTCCAGTTTGACTGCTGCGGCCGGGGCAAAGTGTTTGTGCGTGAGCACCAGAAGACCGCGCTGTTGGACCGACTTCAGCAACAGATACCGGATGCGCCGTGGATCGGTTTTTATACGCTGGGAGAAATCGGTCCCGTGGGGAAATTCAATTGCTTTCATAATTACACCGCCGTCATCGCAGCGATTTATTGACTCTCGCAGAACCTGAAAAGAGGTTTCCAGTCATGACAGCAATGGATCCCGAAAACGCGTTGGTGGCGCTTCGTTCTCAGGTTGAGGATGCCGAAGGCCGGGTCGAAGAACTTCAGAAGGAAAACCGTCAGCTGAGCGGGCAGGTAAAACGCCTGAGCAAGACTGAAGTTGAACTGTACGGTATCCAGGGGCAACTGGATTCCCAGATGCAGTTTTATCATCAGCTCTACGAGGTGGGCAAGCAGTTCACCACCACCACCGAGTTGTCCGAAATCTTTCAGATCACCCTCCAGTTCGTCCTCTATGAACTCAATTTCGAACGTTGTCTCATCCTCATGCATGACACCCAGGGAAAGGCTTTCCGGGTTCAGGCCCTGGACGGATACTACGACGAAGACAAACGTCCGGCTGTGGAGGCCCTGAGCTTGCCCGAGGATGATCCCGTGCTGCTGCAATTGCGGGATGTGCCCCATCGGATCATCCGTACCGAAGTCTGCCATGAGGAGTCGTTAAAGGTGCTGGGCCGCAAACTGCATATGGATGATTATATTCTGTTGCCCCTGGGCGGAGAACCGGAGGAACCGTTGGGCCTTCTGGCGGCGGGAAATACGGCTGACATGCGGTCATTTCAAGCAGAGGTTGAGGCGGAAGGAGATGCCGACGTGGGGCTCGTCAGAATGGTGAGTCACACATCCGCCGCCATTAACAATGTGAATTTCTATCAAGCCCTTCGGGAAAACGAGAAGAAATACCGTACGTTGTTTGAAGAATCCCGGGACGCCATTTTCATCTGTGATCGCACCGGCGAAATGATTGATGCCAATCAGGCCATGCTGGATCTTTTTGCCTATACGCGATCCGAGATGATGGAAATGAACGTCTGGGAAACCAATATGGATCGGGGAGATGTGGCCAGATTTGTCGCGGCCACCGACCAGACGGGCTCGGTCAGGGATTTTGAGGTGGGGGCCAGAAAAAAGCATGGCGAACAAATGATCTGCTTGGTTACGGCCACAAGTCGGCGGACCGATGACGGCCACATCCTGGCCTACCAGGGCATTGTGAGGGACATCACTGAACAGAAACGGGCGGAAGCAGATTTAAGACAATACCAGGAGCATCTCAAGGAATTGGTTGAAGAACGCACGGCTGAACTGGCGGAAGCGACCCGGGAGGCCCAGCAGGCCAGGGAAGCGGCCGATGATGCCAACGAAGCCAAAAGCAGCTTTCTGGCCAATATGAGCCATGAATTGCGCACGCCCATGAATGCCGTTATCGGCATGACACACCTGGCCCTGAAGACGGAGTTGACCCCCAAACAACAGGACTATCTCGGCAAAATCCAGTCATCCGCTCACTCCCTCCTGGGGATTATCAATGATATTTTGGATTTCTCCAAAATCGAAGCCGGTAAACTGGACATGGAATCCGTGGATTTTAATCTGGATGATGTCCTTCAAAACATGACCAACCTGATCACGGTCAAAGCCCAGGAAAATAAAGATCTGGAGGTTCTGTTTGATATTGATCCGGATGCACCCCGGCGCTTGGAGGGGGACCCCCTGCGCCTGGGGCAGGTCCTCATTAACCTGGCCAACAACGCCGTGAAGTTCACGGAATCAGGTGAAATTGTGATTTCCGCCCATTTGTTGAACCAGGACGAAGACCGGGTGACATTGGAGTTCAGGGTGAGAGACACGGGCGTGGGTCTCACCCGGGAACAGATCGGCAGGCTCTTTCAGGCATTTACCCAAGGCGACCCCTCCACCACCCGAAAATTCGGCGGCACCGGATTGGGGCTGACCATCAGCAAACGCCTGGTGAACATGATGCAGGGCGAAATCCGGGTGGAAAGCGAGCCGGGGGAGGGCAGCACCTTTATATTCACCACGGTGTTCGGCCTTGGACGGGAAAAAGATCAGAGACGATTCAGCCCGTCAC
>Ga0307929_1000189_pt1 | contig 65497 bp, 55 predicted proteins | sample AceLakmetage1330_FD_203160 | JGI IMG/M metagenome (GOLD analysis project Ga0307929, IMG submission 203160) | Saline water microbial communities from Ace Lake, Antarctica - #1330 | ecosystem: Environmental > Aquatic > Non-marine Saline and Alkaline > Saline | place: Antarctica: Ace Lake... | reverse complement strand
AGCTTTCATTTGACACCTCCTAGATCCTTATAGTGTATTTTACACTGGACCATAGCATCTCCTGCTATGGTTGGGGAGGTGTCAAATTTTATAAAACGCTTCACCTTGATATGGTTATCAAGTCTACGTTTGACCTATGGGTAATCTACTTCCTCTTGTCTCAATATTTCTTCAAGACCCTTTACCATTATTCTTATGCTTCTGTGCTTTCTTGAATCTTGGCTAATGAACAACAAGGGTCAACCGTAGACTTGACCCCACGCCCTTTCTATCAGAGCTCTCAAAATGCCCTAAAAATTCCTCAATGGATACTATGTTGAGCTCAATTCCTGTCGACACTACATAATCGAAAAATTTCTTATATCCTACTTTTTCCACTCTGTCCTTCCAATTTCTAAGTGAATGCTTTGGTATAACCTTAGCAAGTAATTCTAAACCATCTCTGATCTCCTTGTTATTCTTGAGACAGGCGATTCCCGCTGGGACAAGAACTTCAAGCTTACACCCACCACCCTTATACAATGTCTGAAAATTATCCACGAAGGCCCTGACCCTTTGCTCTACCTTATCTTTTTTACGCTGACGCTGTTGATAAAGGAATATGAATAAGCCGAGCACAAACACACCGATACCGGAGAAAATCCATTCCTTGTGCTCTATTATGTAATTGATCAAGTTCATTCGTTTCTAATCATTTAACGCCGCTTTTCAGCGGGCACTGCTTTTTGCGCTCCGCTACAAAAGCATTGTTAGGTCTCCCAGATTTCAAATAGTACATTTGACTGTTTCTCAGATAGCACTCGAATAGTATTCAGCCCAGAGCCTAAACGTGATATGCTGGCATTTTCTGCAAATTCCTTAAAACGTTTCCATCTAACAATGTGATCTTTGGTATACGCATAATGATAAGCTTTTGTGTTAGCTGTCTTGTCTTCAGTAATATGTTTTATGGGAACATGCCTGTATGCGGATTCAGGCTTCTTACTCTCTTTATTTGCTCTTTCAATGATCACAACGGAGTCACCAATTTTCGCTTCAGTACAAAAGCGAGTTCCTTTTCTCATCCAAAACCATGCAGCCTCTTCACCTTTTGCGATTTCAACTAATGCACTATCACCTTCTACCTTCTTCTCGTCGCCTGGATAATCCGCATCGTTTCTAAGACTTACAAGCCAGGTTCTTAATGCACCTATTTCCACCTTCCTTCGCTTCGCAATAGAGGGAGAAGGACTCCGAATTACATCTATTTTCGAAATCATATCAATAAAGTTGCTGTCGATTTCATCAGATTGGCTTACGAGATCGTCAATAAGCTGGATTGCACCTGATAACACGTTCGGATGATCCGAGATAATTCCTATTTCATCAAGATGCTCCATAGAGTTTTTTGATATATTTGCGGAACCAATATATGCATGGTGATCAAACACAATGACTTTTCCATGCAATGTATCGCAGGAATACAATTTTGCACCTTTTTTGTATGAAGATTTTAATACACTCCCTGATGTCCGGCCGCCAGCAATGGAAACGTCTGATGCATCCACAACCAAGATATCTCCTTTCCCAAAAGAGATCGAGGAATCGTCCGAAACGTATGCAACAGCGGCCTTAATATTATTTGATTTCTTGAATAGTTTTTGCAATTCTGGCCAAAGGCCGTCGCTCTTTACTGTAATCATTTGTCGTGATCTCCCCTGAAAAGGCCTAACGTCCGGCATAAGGCGCGGCGGCTTTTTGCCGTCGCCCTTAATGCCGTTTGTTATGTCATTTGTTTTTAGAATGTTCTTTGTAATCAATGAAAAAATACCCGACGACAGCTATGAAAGTGATGATCCATTGCAGCCAAGATAAAAATTCAGGGTATGATTTCGAGCTTTCTAATAACAGAACATCTGGATCATAATATAGTGCTACCCCCTGCAAGATAGTCCCTATAACAGCTATCGTCCCTAAAATTAACTTAGCATCCCTCATTTTTACCTCTTGTATTTGACATAACAGTGAAAATAAATGGAATATTTTACACGATATTGCCATTATAGCACTGAAAAGATTCCATCTATTCTTATATTAACCATACTCAAGTAGAAAATCACCCCTTGACTTTTCCGTTTTGTTAATATATATCACGCTATCATGGAAAACAACGAAATTTGGGGGGCACGATATTTAATTATTCAAAATAGTTTGTAGTACTATATTTGTATAGGTGTAATAATAACAGCAGGTTCGCCCAACCATGCTCTTGCTGCGGATCGCAAAAAATCGCGCCCTCGGAGCAGCTATTACGCTGTTTTCAAAGCCTCCGAAAAAGTCATAAGTTTCGAAGCATAATAAAAACGCCGGCCATTTGGCCGGCGTTTTTATTTCTATCTCCGTCTGAACCTGCGCCAGACAAAACCGACAATCAAAACAACAATGAAAAGGGCAATCAAAAAAGCGCCGCAGGCAATCCATGTAACATGCGTCCCACGTTTCAGCAGCTTGAAGGGATTCCAGCTGGCCTCTACAAGCTGACGTCCCAGCTTGCCCCTGTATTTTTCCGGAATATCAGGCACCCCGTCACCCGTTGTATCAGGGAAGCTTTTGATATACTCCAGGACTCCGGCATATTCCTTGAGTTCCTGGATTCCGGGGGTCTTTTTGTCCGCATCGACCCGAACACTTCTCAAGTCGTCAACGGGATTTCCGTCGCGGTCCTTTGGAACGATATCCAGGACATGCCAGGTAAAGTTTCCCACGACTTTTAAAAATGTTGCATTGTAGATGTCAGCGGCAACACGTATGAGTCTCGTATTCGATGTCGAATAGTCCAGCAGGGAGTATCCGTTCTCCTCGTCTCCGAGCCATATTTCTGTTACCCGGTCAAAAATCATCCGGTTGGGATTGTATGAAACTTTTACCCCGGAGGCCTGAAGGTAGTAGTCGCCCCCCTTCAAAGGATAAACACTGGTCAGTATCTCAAGGGCCTTTTTCAACTCACTCGGGTAGATATAAAATGTTATGAGTGGATATCCCATGGAAGCCTGGTCATCGAAACCGATCCCCAGCGGTATGGCTCGGAAGACATCGCACACCGCGACATCTCCTGTCCTGCCGATCTCTATATCATCGCGAATAACCCCGTTGCTGATTACCCCCACGTCTACCCTCGTGGCAGGATCATCCGGATCGGAATCATGCTTATTTATGTACCAGCGGATTGAATCAGAAATGAGGTTACCGAGATTGCACTCATCTTCCACGATTTCAAGCCTGAAAGGGGTATTAGCGATGATCTCGCGAAACTCAAGCCCTTCACCGGCCAGGACCTCTTCGCTGATGCGATCTTCAAAACCATCGATCATGGCCGTAATTCGGGCATCGCCTTTGATGGAGTCATTGATATCAATGAGGCGATAATCTTTCAGAGATACCTTCTCGCCGTCCCAGCTGATATCCATTACGCCCAATTGTCTTCCATAGCACCAGGCCTGAACTATAACAGTATCATTTACCTTTCGGACATCGGTTTTCGTATGGGTATGGCCGCTGAAGATGATATCAATCCCCGGCGCCTCTCTTGCCAGAACCTCATCTTCGGATTTTTCCGGGTTGTCTGAAAGGCCGCTGTGCGACAGACAGATAACGATGTCCGCCCTTTCCTCCTCACGCAGCTTTTTAACCATCCTTTTTGCGACGGCAACCGGGTCTTCAAATTTTACCGGCGCAGCGAAAGGCGAAACCTCGGCGGCATCTTTTCCCATAAGCCCGAAAAAACCGATCCGGACACCGTCTTTTTTCAGCACCAGATACGGCGCTACAAGTCCTTCGGCAAAAATCTTTTCAAGCTCATCATCCGCCTTGCTTTCGCTGCTGAAAATAGCGTTGGAAAAAACAATAGATGGAATCTGATTCTGCTGGTTAGCAGTTAAAATACGTGCCAGTCCGGCGGGCTTGAGATCGAACTCGTGATTTCCAAGAGTGATGACATCATAACCCATCACCTTCATCAACCTGAGTTCAAAGGCTTCCTCCCGGCTCAGCATGTGAAACAGTGAGCCCATGAGAAAATCACCGGAATCAACAACCAGCACGGGATTGGTTCTATTCTGTTTTACATCCCGTATGACCGTTGCCAGCCTGGCCCAACCGCCGACGGTTTTATCATCGCCGGTTTCTGCAGGTGTATAATCGATATTTGGTGAAAATCCCAAAAGATGAGAGTGCAGATCATTTGAGTGGACTATGGTTAACATTTTTCCATCAGCCGCACCAATCGGTTGGGCAACTAATACCAGAAATAACATCAGACAAAACCAACATTTTGACTTCATAAAACACCTCCCGGAAATTAGGATTTTAAAACTGGAAACTTGATACTTGAAACTGGAGTCAACCCGCTTTGAATCCCTGACCTCTGGCTCTTGACTCCTGTTTTTAAGGTTCAATAATCATCGCAACCTCATCACAGAAATCAGGATATTTCGGACAGTTGATACAATCGGACCATATCTTTTCAGGAAGTTCGGACTTGTCAGTCATGACAAACCCGGCACTTTCAAAAAATTCAGTCTGGTAGGTAAGTGTGAATATTCTCAGCAGGTCGAGTGTTATCGCTTCAGAAATGCATGCCTCAACCAGATTTCTGCCGATACCCGATCTCCTGTACTCCTTTTTCACGTAAAGGGACCTTACCTCGGCCAGATTTTCCCAGAAGATATGCATGGCACAGACACCGGCGATGGATCCGTCATCGTCAATGTATACAAAAAAGTCCCTCAGGCTGCCGTACAGATCCATCAGCGACCTTGGAAGCATTTCGTTCCTGTTTGATGAATGATTGATCATCCGGTGGATGACCTTAACATCACTTACCTTTGCCTTTCTAAGCATTCCCTGAACCACCTTATTCTCTCGACATTCTAATCATTTCAGACGCGTGGTCTCTGGTTTTCTCCGTAATCTCAACACCACCGAGCATCCTGGTGATCTCATCGAGACGCTGTGCCTCAGAAAGCAGATCCACACCGGCGTTCGTCCTGTCATCATACACCTCCTTTGAAACAAGAAAGTGCGTATCTCCGAAACATGCTATCTGTGGAAGGTGGGTTATGCATATAACCTGGTGGTGCGTCGACACCTCTTTCAGCTTTTTCCCGACAACCTCTGCCGCCGCGCCGCCTATGCCGCTGTCAACCTCATCGAATACTACAGCACCGACCGATCCACTGCCAGCCAGCACCTTTTTCATGGCAAGTATTATTCTGGACAGTTCACCCCCGGAGGCTATGCGATTCAGCGGCAGCAATTCCTCACCCACATTGGTTGACATGTAAAATTCTATCTCATCCACACCCTTTGAGTTGAGAGAAGAGACGACTTCCTCACCGGGATAATTTGCAAACCGCACATCAAATACGGTATCGGCCATCCTCATTGAGTGAATCTCATCTTCTATCGCATTCTGTAAAACCTCTGAAACACCTCTTCTCTTTTCGGACAATTCTTTTGCCTTTTCGAGAAGCAGTATTTCCAACTTGTCAATCTCATCGGAAATACGGGCTATTTCTTCGCCCATAAAGGCCATTTTGTCCAGCTCTGCGCCTATCTCATCCTTTCTTTTCAGGATATCCTCTATCGTCTCTCCATACTTGCGCTTCAATTTGCCGAGGTATTCAAGCCTGTCGTCTATCTCCTCAAGTCTTGCCGGATCAAAGGTTATGCCCTTCACATAATCCCTTAGGACAAAGGCGATCTCCTCAAGACTGAAAAAGGCCGATTCCAGGTCTTCTTCCGTGATCTTCAGACCGGCATCTATCTTCTTTATCTCTTTTATGTTCCCGACAACGCCATCCAGTTTCTCCAGCACAGACCCCTCCCTGGCATAAAGAACATCATGCGCCTCACCGGCATATTCATCAAGCTTCTTCGCGTTGCCGAGAACCCTTTTTTCATCTTGCAATGACAGATCCTCACCAATCTTGAGGTTGCTCTTTTCAATTTCATCCAGCTGAAATCTCAGAAGCTCCTCTCTCTCACGTTTTTCATTGTTTATTGTTTCAAGTTCTGCAAGTTTCTTTTCCAGTACCTGCCAGTCGCTGTAGAGACCGGCGAATTCGGACCTTAAGGGCATTAGTCCGCCAAACTTGTCTAATATGTCTACATGATTAACCGCATCCAGGAGGATCTGGTGCTCACGCTGACCGCAAATATTGACAAGTGATTCTCCGAGAGATGAAAGCATCCCCAGTGTTGCCAGATTGCCATTAATGTAAATCCGGTTCTTGCCACCCCTTGAGACAATTCTTTTAAGCACCAGTTCGTCACTCCCACCCATCTCCGCTTCTTTCAGCTTTTCCCGTACATCTTCATTATCACTCACATCAAAAAGCGCTTCAACCACCGCGGAATCCTCGGAAGATCGCACGAAATCGCTCGAAGCCCTGTCGCCAAGGAGAAGACTCACCGCGCCGATGATTATGGACTTACCGGCGCCTGTCTCCCCGGAGATCACGTTCATTCCCTTCGTGAACGTAACATTCAATTCATCAATAATGGCGAAATTTTTTATACTCAGTTCTGTCAGCATCTTATCCGGGTAATTCACCCCATCCCAGTTTGGTTCGCAGGATCTCCAGATAATCACGTTGTGGAGATTCTATAAGATTTATATGGTTTTCTGATTTTTTTATACCCACCCTGTCACCCGACTTTAACACAAAGAGGTCCTGCCCGTCTAACGTCACGGAAGCCTCACCCTTCTTTGTCCAAACTATCACCTCTATGACAGAATCAGGGGGGAGTACAACAGGCCTATTCGTCAGGATATGCGGACATATGGGGTTGATAATAATAGAATCAAGCTCCGGCATGATAATGGGACCGCCTGAAGAGAGTGAATACGCGGTGGAGCCTGTCGGTGTAGAGATTATAAGACCGTCCGCCTTGAAGGTACTCAGATACTTCCCATTAACAAAGGTCTCCAGATTGACAATCCGGGAGAGGTTCCCCCTGTTAATTACTACATCATTAAGCGCGGGATAATTTACGTCTTCCACCGACACACTGAGCATCATTCTCCTGGAAATACTGTATTCCCCATTAAGAATAAGCTCCATGGTGCCAAGCATCTCGTTCAGATTGACCACCGTCATAAAGCCAAATCCACCGAGGTTAACACCAAGAACAGGCGCATCAGACCCCATCACCATGCGCGCTGCCATCAGGAGGGTACCGTCACCACCGAAGACTACGACCATATCCACCACGGATGCCAGTTCACTCCTGGCGACCCCGGGCATATTCAGCTTTCCGGCAATCTCATCCTCATAGAAAACCTCCAGGCCTCTATCCGAGAGCCATCTGCCGAGCCGAATGGAATACTCGGCGGCCATTTCTTTGTCGCTGTTTGCGACAATCCCAACTCTTTTTATATCCATAAACATCTCCACATGTTACCCGACACCAATTGTTAAAAACCGTGTTACAGGACTATCACAAAAAAAGGGGGGTGTCTATTGTAAATGCCTTGACATCAACGCCTGAATCGCGTTAGTTTCCCCGCCTGGCAGACAACGAATTCTGTTGATTGAGAAAGGTGGCATATACCATGGGACTATCAAAAGGAACTCTGACTTTCACAAGATATCGCGTAGCCGGGAAATTGCCGGACAAATTCCCGGATTTTATAGACAGACAGATAAAGCTCTTCGCCTTCAGGGAACTGTCACCCGGAAGCGATGAAAAATCCCTTGGATGGACCAGCTTTGACAATATATTGGATACCGATTTTGAATACGCGAATTACTCTCTTGCCGATTATATCGCCTTTTCCCTTCGCATCGATCGCCGGACAGTGCCGCCCGCCCTGCTGCAGCTGAGCGTACTCAAAGCGGAAAAAGAGTTCCTGGAGGAAAAAGGCCTGAAGAAACTCTACAAGGGGCAGAGAGAAGATATACGAGAAACCGTCAAACTCGGATTGTTAAACAGGGCACACCCTGTTCCCTCATTCCACGAGATCTGCTGGTCGGCCACGGGGGAGTGGCTGCTGTTCGGCTCGCTCTCGGAAAAGGCAAACGACGATTTTAAGGAATTGTTCAAAAGGTCATTCGACCTGACCCTCACCCATTTTATGCCATGGGACGAGTCGATGCCCAGCGATATCCCGCTTCCGGGAAGAGAGTTTTTGACGTGGCTCTGGTTCAAGAGCGAAGAGCGAGGGGGAAGCATCATGATCCCCAACAGTGGAGATGTGGAAACAATATTCCTGCAAAAAATAGTCTTGGAATCGGGTGAAGGAGAGTATTCCGAGACGGTGGCTTGCAGGGGGCTTCACGCGGACCTCGAGGAAGGCAAGTCGGCGCTGCGCAAGGGTAAAAAAGTAACGGAAGCGCGGATAAGGCTTGGCGCGGGGAATGACCAGTTCGAATTCACGTTCAAGGCCGACGCCTTCTGTTTTCAGTCCCTCAAACTTCCTGTGCCGACGGATGAAGAAGAGGAAGACCGGGAAGGGAGAATCCTTGAAAGAATCTACCTCGTGGAAATCGTGATGAAGACTATGGAACAACTGTTCGCACTCTTCCTTGAAATACGCCTGTCCCCCCGGTGGACATCTGAAGAAATGCCACACATGAATAAATGGCTGAACGGCTGATTCAACGGATTCGTCCTTTCGAGCCCAGCTGAAAGAGATATGCGCCTTTATTTATTTTCTAATTCAAAATATTGCTCGTTTACCGTGGCACCCCATTGGGCTCCTCTTTGCTGCCGGACAAGTTCAAAGCCAGCCTTTTCATATAAGTGTCTTGCCTCATCGAGTCCCTCGAAGGTCCAGAGATATGTCTTTTTGTAGCCCTTGCTTCTGCAAAAGCTCATGGCCCTGTTGATGAGCTTACTGCCCGCCCCCATTTCCTTCAGAGATTCAGATACGATGAACCACCTTAGATGAGCGCCTTCATTTTCAGCATGAATACCGTCTATAACAATTGAGCCTTCGACACGGCCGTTCACTGTGGCAATCCAGACTCCATCCCTGCTTTTATCATATCGGCGAAGGAACTCAGAAAGCTCGGTGGCAACCTTTGCCTCAAAATAGAGTCCAAACTTCCAGTGCTCATGATAGTACGTACCATGGAGTTCGGAGATCCTGCCGATTGAGCCGGGCCTGTATCCATTTTCTATTTTAAATTCGAGCATAATAGTCGTGAGCCATTATTCTTTCCGTACTACGCCGCTGTTGTGCCTTCACAATTACCTGATGCCCATCAATTAAAGTTTCCACTCTTTCTTGAAATACGTATCCTTGACACTTTTTGCCTTATCCTTCGCCCACGATTCCAGACCCATCTTCCTTATCAGGCACAGGTTGAAAACCTTGGTATTGTGCGGAACGGCCGATGCCTTATCCGCGTATGGATGAAGATGGTCACAAGGAAAGTCCTCGCATTCACTACAAAACCTGATTTCTTTTTTCTCGACGCACTTATAAACGTTACATGACTCGGTCATCCCCATGAAAGCGATTTTGCCGCCCTCATTCCGGCACCCCTCGCATGATGCATGTTCATTGGGGATCCCCAGTTTCCGGGATATGATATCCCGTAATTTATCATCCTCTTTTGCCAGATACATCGGACAATTAAAACAATCCAGGCCACAAGGCGCTGTCATTTGAAAATAGTCCATTTATCCTCCCGTATCGTTGACATAAATTTCAATTCTTTCTTTGCCTTTCCCTATGTTTTTACGTTTTAATGCAAGATCTCCAATTTCGCCAGTTCTTTTTAAATGTGTTCCCCCGCAGGGAACGCATGCAAATCCTTCAATTTTCCAGTATCTCTGCTCTGCATCTTCATCACTAAAAGCACTCACTATCTCCAGGTTCGCCCGGATAATTTTACGAGCATCTTTTTCCAGACCGGGAAACATTCGGGAAATATTTTCCTTCCACATAAAGTCTATCCGCGCCTTATCCCGGGCTATATGAGCCCCAATCTTTTCAATCCCCTTCAGTGTCTGAGATACCAGCTCCAGCACCACTTCCGCAGCAAAATGCAACCGCATCAAACGGTAGCGTCTTTCCCAGTCAATAGTCACTGTAACGCGATCTCCATGCTGTAAATCATGTCCATCTTCTACAGTATAAATAATCTCTTTACCGTCTTTACGAGCCCGGACAACCCTGTGAGAATTAATTGATCCACAGTCACTTTCCTGACCGCCAGACAGCGCATAAAAAATCGTTCGATCTACCGTAACATCATTATCCTTCACCCTTGTTATGGTCGTTTCGATCTCAGTTTGATAAGGTTCTTCCCAAAAGATCTTTCTTGTCATATAACTGTCCTCACAACAACAATCCTTCTATGCTTTAGATATTATTGCATAAATAGAAAACGCCACTGCGTGAAAAATTACATCATCAGCAAAATATGTCAAGAAATTTCGTAACTGCTCAGATGGGCAGGGAGAAGACAATCTGATATTCCTCTGCCAAAGTACGGTCATCACCCCATGCGGCCCATTGAACCTTTCACAATTTTAATCGGGACTTGAACCTGACTACTTGACAGGATGAGCCAATATTCAATTTGACAAGACAACGAATAATGGTATATTTCCAATCACGGCAACGCGAATAAATAACCGGTCATTACAGGGTGTTTTTATTCTCAATGGAGATATACCCGGCCGAAGATTCCACGCAAGGTCAGAAAGATATGGAACAGTTTTTCAACCTCTACAACCAGGGATTCATAAGAACCGCCGTATGCGTACCGGAAGTACAGGTGGCAGACCCCTCTTTCAACGCCACGCGCACCATCGAACTCGCCCGGAAGGCCGCTGAAAATGACTCCATTTTTTCACTGTTCCCTGAACTCGGCATATCGGCCTACTCCAACGAAGACCTCTTTCATCAGGATGCTCTTCTGGAAGGCACCCTCGCGGCTGTGGAAATCATTCTTAAAGCCACAAAAACCCTCAATATGATCATGGCCGTCGGCGCGCCCCTGCGAGTTGATTCGCTCCTGTTCAACTGCGGGCTGGTACTCTACAAGGGGAAGATTCTGGGGGCCGCGGTAAAATCCTATCTCCCAAACTATCGTGAATTCTACGAGGGGCGCCAGTTCAGTCCCGCCGAAGAAGCCATATCTAAAACGGTCAATATGTGCGGCCAGCGCGACATCCCTTTCGGCGCGGACCTTATCTTTGAAGTGGATAACATAAAATATTTCAAATTGTTTCTTGAGATATGCGAAGATGTATGGGTCTCCATACCACCGTCAAGTTTCGCGGCCCTCGCGGGAGCCACCGTTATCGGCAATCTTTCCGCCTCCAATATTACCGTGGGAAAGGCCGAATACAGAAACAGTCTCGTCATGAACCAGTCGGCCCGCCTGCTGGGCGCCTACCTCTTCGCCGGGTCGGGCCCCGGCGAATCCACTACCGATCTCGCATGGGACGGCCACGCCATGATATGTGAGAATGGAAACCTCCTTGCCGAATCGGAACGGTTTTTGCAGAAACCCCAGATAATCTACGCAGATATCGATCTGGACCGTCTCGTTCAGGACAGGATGCGGATGACCAGTTTCGGGCAGAACGCACGAACCCACAAAGACATCGTCTCCCGGTTCCGCACCGTGCCGTTCCATATCGACATTCCAAAAAAAAAACTGTACCTGAATAGAGAATATCCTCGATATCCCTATATCCCCGCAGATCAGACCAAGCGAGACCAACGCTGCTACGAGACCTACAACATACAGGTAAACGGCCTCTCGAAGCGATTGCAATCATCGGGCCTGCAAAATCTCGTCATCGGCATATCCGGGGGCCTCGATTCAACACACGCGCTGATCGTGGCCGCGCGCACTATGGACCTCCTGGAACGTCCCCGGACAAACATCAAGGCCTACACCATGCCCGGTTTTGCCACGTCGGACAAGACCTATGCCAGTGCCACCGCGCTTATGAAATCCCTGGGTGTGGAAGCCAACGAGATCGATATCAGGCCAAGTTGCCTGCAGATGTTCAAAGATATCGGGCATCCCTTCGCGCAGGAAGAGCAGGTCTACGACATAACATTTGAAAACGTACAGGCCGGAGAGCGCACGTCCCATTTGTTCCGCATCGCCAATCTGAGGAATGCCCTGGTCGTCGGAACGGGAGACCTGAGCGAACTGGCCCTAGGCTGGTGTACATACGGGGTGGGCGATCACATGTCCCACTACAACGTTAACGCGAGCGTCCCCAAAACGCTTATACAATATTTGATTCGCTGGATAGCCCGCTCGGGTCAATTCGACAATGAAACAACGGACATCCTCATCGGCATCCTTGAGACTGAGATAAGCCCGGAGCTGATCCCCGGACAAAATGGAGACCAGCCGGCGCAGGTGACGGAAGAGACCATAGGCCCTTACGAACTGCAGGATTTCAACAACTTTTACACCACGCGATTCGGATATACCCCCACAAAGATTGCCTTCATGGAATACTGCGCGTGGAGTGACAGAGAAAAGGGATTATGGCCGGATGTCCCGGAACACAAAAAAACACAATATACTATAGGCGAGATTAAACGCTGGCTCCAGGTTTATCTCTACCGCTTTTTCAAGACCAGCCAGTTTAAGCGATCCTGCGTTCCCAACAGTCCCAAGGTCGGATCAGGAGGATCGCTCTCTCCAAGAGGGGATTACAGGGCACCCAGCGACAGCGAAGCCACTGTGTGGCTTGAAAATGCTGAAAAAATACCAGATAAGGATGATTAATCAAAGATGACAGGAAGATCTTACGACGATTTTGACGCCACAGAACTGTACTGCCCCAAATGCAAAAGGGCCGTACCGGTAAGAAAAAGACTGCTCCTCGTGCTGACCGGCGGAGACCAATATGATTACATGTGTGTTTACTGTGGGACATCCATCGGAGATAAAACCGTTTCAAACGGAAACAACTCCGGGATATTGATACACCCATAAAAAATTCAAGAAGACGTCATTGCAAGTCTCGATATAATTGTGGACGAAGCAATCCTTAACTCTGTATAATCATATTAATTTGCTTTGTCGCTACGCTTCTCGCGACAACCCGGTTTATGATTTTTTACAAAGCCGTCAACTTTGATTCTACAGACCTTACCTTACTCTCAATGCGTCCCGATTCACCCTTCCGGTAATCGGCACTAACCGTAACATATACGCGGTCACAATCCTTGTTCATCTCTTCAAAACAGCGGGTTACAACGCCCACAACTTCGTCCCACTCACCTTCGAGGGTGGTCCCCATAGAATTAAGCTTGTAAGCCAGTCCACTGTCCCTGACAATTTGCAACACCCTAGCCACATACACGCTCACACTTTCACCCTTGTCCAGGGGAAATATGGAAAAATTAATCAGTGTACTCATAAAACCTCTCTTTCCCGGTAACGATTTAAAGGCTGTTAATTCAAGAAGATTGCTTTTCTCTAATAATAATGCGGTACCAATCAGAAACAATTAGAACAACGTAACCGATCTGATACCCTTCTTATCCCTCAGTTCCTCGTACACGACAGAGGCGCAGGAAACATCCTGGATGGCAAGGCCGGTGGAATCGAAAATCGTAATCTCTTTGGCAGTTGTTCGACCTTTTTTCTTTTTAGCGACAATCTCTCCCAGTTCTCCGCAAATATCTTTCTTCGAAAGGTACCGTTTCTTCAGCGGAACATTGATTTCACCACTATGGGATGCCTGTGCCCAGTTGTCGATTACCACGGTTGCCCCTCTGAAAATTTTCGGATTAAGTTCCTGCTTCCCCGGGGCATCGGCGCCGATGGCATTGATATGTGTACCCGGTGAGACGGTGTTCACGAGGGGTGTTCTTGATGACGTTGTCGTAATCAGGATATCCACGTTCATTGTCACATCGTCAATAGCCTCGGACAGGATCGTTTCAAGATTATAGGTTTGGCGTGCCCATTTTGCAAATGTCCGGGCGAGAGTTTCATCCGGTCCCGTCCATATCTTTATGGTCTTGAATTTCCTTACTTCCATGGCACATGCAAGCTGTGTACGTGCCTGCACACCGAACCCCACAAATCCCGCCAAGGTTGCGTTCTTTTTGCTCAACAATTTAATTGCTGTCGCTCCGGCGGCACCGGTCCGCATGCCGGTCAGATAGGTTCCGTCCATAATTGTGAGGGGAAACCCTGTTTCCGGGTCGGTCAGAAGAATAACCGCCATCACCGTGGGGAGACCGTACTTCCTGCTGTTTTCCGGATGGACATTCACGCATTTAATGCCGGCAACGTCAAAGTCCTGTCCGTGAATGTATGCGGGCATGGAGCGCATATCCCCTTTCGGGAACATTATATAGCTCTTGGCGGGCATGTCGGTCTGACCCATTCCGTAAGCCCTGAAAGCCTTTTCAACCGTAGTGTTAGCCACGGCAGGCGTTAATACCTTTGCAATCTCTTTCTTCGTGATGATCAGTGTTTTCATTCGGTTTCTCCTCGGGAAAAGGGAAAAGAAGGATAAAGAGATCACACATTCAAGGTGAGTTCAATTAAAAAAAGCGCCTTCTACTTATAAAAAATACAGTACTCAGGCACGAAAACTTCCAGGAACTATTCAGCAGCAATCTTGACTGTTTTATTGCAGGGATCACGAAGTAACCGGCTCAATATAAAATGCAGCTTAAAAATGGATTGACAGAATCTGTAAAATGAACGATGTTAGATAAGTGAACTATGTTCAGGATGATTCTTAACCGAATTCACAACTACTGCTCCATGGAGTAAAATATGCAGAAATCTGCCACAAATGAAAAAGGTTCCATCTCTTCAGCTTATTCCTGGTATGTTTTTGTCCTCCTTTTTCTGCTCTACATGTTTGATTATGTTGACCGCCTTATAATCGTGTCTCTCTTCCCCTTTATAAAGGCTGAATGGGGCTTAAGTGATGCCAGCTGTGGGCTCCTGGTTTCAGCAGTATACTGGTCAATACTTATTTTAACCTTTCCGGTTTCCATACTGATAGACAGATGGAGCAGAAAGAAAACTATCGGTATAATGGCAATTATCTGGAGCCTTGCAACAGCCGCATGCGCTTTTACACGGAATTTCAGCCAGCTTTTTCTGGCCAGGACAATAATCGGGGCCGGCGAGGCCGGCTATGCGGCAGGGGGCACTGCCATGATATCCACGATATTCCCCAAGGAAAAGAGAGCGCGCGTACTCGGTTTCTGGAACGCCTCAATACCCCTGGGAAGCGCCATAGGAATTGCGGCCGGCGGCATCATAGCGGAGCATTTTGGCTGGCGGCACGCACTTGGGGTAGTCGCCATTCCCGGGTTACTGGTCGCGATCCTTTTTTTCTGGGTGCGTGACTATAAGACCATTGATCTCGTGAAAACCCCGGTAAATTCCGGCAGCCCTGTGGAAAAGATGAAGATCGGTGAAATCGCAGAACAGTTCCTCAGGAGCAAGTCCCTTATTCTGGCAAACCTGGGATTTGCAGCGAGCTGCTTTGTTACAACATCCCTCATGAGCTGGCTCCCCTCCTATTTTCACCGTACCGAGGGTATTTCCATAAGCCAGGCCGGGATGAAAGCGGGGGCAGTCATGTTTCTTGCTGTGATAGGGGCGCCCCTGGGAGGGTATCTCGCGGACAAGTGGTACGAAAAAAAACCCGCAGGGCGAATGCTTCTCCCGGCGGTATCAACAGCCCTGACCGGAATAATTCTATTTATCTCCTTTGTCCTTTTCGAAGGTACTGCCCAGTATATTATACTCCTGGCAGCAGGGGTCACCGCAGTTGCATTTGTGCCGGCCGCGGTATCAGTTACCCAGGACGTGGTCCATCCGGGACTCAGGGCGATGTCCCTGAGCATCTGTGTGATTATTCAGCATGTTCTGGGGAGCACACTGGGACCGGTTTTCGTAGGCGTGGTATCCGATCGCTATGACCTTATCACCGCGATGTCCATACTGCCGGCATTTTCGATCCTGGCGGGGCTTCTTTTTTTCATAGGATCCTTCTACTACGAGAAGGATGCCAGCCGGGTCGCCAGTGTGTCAATTGAAATGGAATAGGAGTATACCTTGCTAAATCACGCGCCCCCGCGGGCGCGTGTCTGCACAAAGGGCCGTTGCCTGCCTGATCTGATATGCAGGGCAGCTCTTTACATCAGTATTTCAAATCCTCCAGGGGAAAGGCCATGCATGAGTGGATGTAGCCGAAATCACGGTCCGATTTCCGTACAAGCACGCCTGCGGGCTGCTAAACCCTGCCGGACAGGAGTTTGACCCTGCACATGCTGCAGGCACCTGTACGGCAGAGAGCTGGCGCTACAATGCCGGCGCGTTCCAGTACCATCTCCCTGCTGTGGAAGAGAGGGTTGAAGTAAAAGTTCCCCGAAGGGGAACTGGCTGTAAAAGTCTGGCCCGGTGCTGTATGATCAAGGAGATAGTCCGACACAAAGCCCCCGTCAACCCTCTTAACCGTAATGTCATAGTAACCTGTCTGCCCTGGTGAAGAGGATATACTGTAGGGCCTGCTCGTGCGAACGCCCTTTACTTCGAGAAACAGGTTGATATACTGCCCTGCCTGGAAGGGAGGGAGATAGCCGTCAGTCGAAACAAAACGAATTGTGGAGGCTGTGGGTGTTTCACTGATTATCTGTGATACGCGAAGGTTCAGCCGGGATGGATGGTAAAGGTCCACCACGCTGCGTACCCTGCCGCTTGTCATTGTATAGCCAATGCCGTATTTCCTGCAGACCTCCATGTCTCTCAGGTGTTCATCGTAACCTTCTATCTGCCTGAATATTTCATTTCGTGACATGTGTGACCCCTTATTTTTCAATTTTTTTAAGAATAGCCCGTGCCTCAGCCGTACCGGATGTCAGGGTGGGCTGGAATCCGCCGCTGCCGGACCGGGAGATTATCTCCTGAACAGGGACCCCCTCCTGCTTGATTTAGTTGATACTCTCAGGGATGATGACGATGGCGAGTATCAGTCAGTCAGTATAAAGATAATCCACCACACTATTATCTACGGTGTTCTCTCTATTTCTTTGAGGGGTGATTATGATTTTATAAAAGAAGAGGTGTTGATTATTACAAAGATTGTTAAAATGCTCTCATTTCTTTTGTATGAAAACGAGTCGCGTCATCGACTGAACAATCTTTTTTATACAATGTTTGAAACTACCGGGACAGGGGTCACTCTGATAGAAGAGGACGCAAGTATATCGTATGCCAATAAGGAATTTGAGCATCTTTCAGGATTTTCCAAAAATGAGTTAGAGGGAAAGAAATATTTTACCGAGTTTGTTCTTGAGGATGATCTACAGAGATTGTTGAACTATCATAAATTGAGGCGGATAGAGCCAGACAGGGCGCCAAGAAATTATGAGTTCAAGTTCAGGGACCGTTTTAATGTAATAAAAAATATATTTATGACAGTCGATGTTGTTCCGGGTACGGAAGTCAGTATTTCAAAGCAAACGCTGACCCGGCAATCAGTCAGCTGAGAACCTTGTAGACCCCCCCGAGCCAGTCCGGCATACCCGACACATACCAGCGAGAGAATCGTCTGTCCGACGGCCCGCCGGTAATATTGGTGTGAAGCGCAACCGTATTCATATCCGAAATCAGCCGGTAAGACGGGCTGAAGGTTGTGGTTCTACCGGCGTTCTGGAAAATCTGCCCCTGGGTAATGGTAGCGCGGCAGCCCGGCAATTCGATCGGACCGTGATCAAATCCCAGAAAAGACGGCAGCTGACCGCCAAACAGCATGTGGGACATCGTCACTTTGCGGGTTGAGCCATACGGCGCCGCCGCCACGTCCAGCCCTTTTTCAACCGCCTCTTTGAAAAGCGTGTCCCGTTCCGCACCGTTAAACCAGGCAGCGTTTTCGGTCAGTAAAATCCGGTCCAGGTTGGCATAGTAGTCGTTGAAAAGACCCGTCTCCTTCATGATATGATCGATCACGTCCCTTCCCAACCCGTTATCGCCAAACACCCGGTAAATCAGGGCCATGTACACCGATTCGAACAGCATGGCGCCCTTTGATTCGGATGTGTATCTCAGGTCCCACTCTTTCAGGAGTTGTCCGTTATCCGTATCCGGCAGCAGCGGAGCAATAAGCGGCATAAACAGCTCGGCCTGCAGGGAGTATAGGTCTGCATGAATCCGCTTCATATCGTCAGTAGTGAGCCCTTTTTTCTCCAGCAGCAGCTGCCGCGCCCGGTCCGCTCGGTAGGTGCCCATGGCCAGGTTGATGGGATTGGACTCCCCCAGATAGTTCAGGTCCTGGTTGGCGGTTACAATAACCCCCTCCTCAGGGTTATACTGGGACGGCAGGGTGGCGTTGTCCAGAAATCCGTCAGGGTTATACTTCTCCTCCCAGCCCGGTAGTGGCATTAGTCCGCTGACACCCTCGGGCCGTTTAAAACAGCGCCCACACATCTGGTAGCCGATATTTCCCTCAACGTCGGCCATCACCCAGTTAAAGGGCAGGGAGTCCACCTGCACAAAGGAGTTCATCGCTTCCGTCACCGTCCGGTTCTGCTGCAGCGCCAGCAGGGCGTTGATATCACTGGCACCACACTCTTTGGCGACAGACCAGTTCAAGGCCATGTAAAATCCAGGCTCTTCAGGGTCCCCTTCCAGCAGGCCATGCTCGTTTTCATAAACCTTGTGGATAACCGGCTCACCTTTTTTCACCCGGATCACCTCTTCACGCACACTGAACGGTTTCCAGCCGTCGTCACGCCGGTACATCCCGTCTTTGCACTCTTCGATCCGGTAGTCCAGCATATCTGAAAAGGAGTATGTCGCGCTCCAGGCCAGGTAAGAAGTCCTGCCAACCGCTATTCCCGGCACACCCGGCAGCGTGGCGCCAAGGTACGTGTTCCCGGGAGTTTTCATGACGGTTTCCTGCCAGATAGAGGGCAGGCGATTCACCTCCAGGTGCGGATCCCCGCAGAGGATGGGTTTTCCGGATTCGGTCAGGCTGCCAGAGACCGCCCAGTTGTTACTGGCCACAAATTTTGGTAATTTCCCCAGCCAACGAACCGCTTCCGGCAACAGGGGCGGGGACAGCTTAACTTTTTTGAGCAACTCTGTATCAATGGGATCCGTCAGGTAAGGGAACAGTTCTCGAATCTTGGACGCTTCAACATCGTTCTGCACCATCTGCACCAGAAACTTCTCCATGTTGGACTGGGCATCAGCCAGACCCAGAAAACCGATAATCCGGACAATGAGCAGGCTGTCTTTGATCTCCCAGGGTTCCGGCTTATATCCAAACAGGCGCCACTCGTAGACAGGACCGTGGTCGGACAGGTAGCGGTTAAAACCGGCGGCATAAGCCTCCAAATGGGATTTGGTGTCAGGCGTCAGCTTGGCGATCTCTCCCTCCGCATCCGGTAGAAAATTCATCCAGCGCATGTACTTATCAATTTCAAGCAGCTCAGGATCATTTTTCAGACATTCGGTCATCCGGCCATTGAGAAGGATTCTCATCAGCAATATCTGCATCTGGCGGTCACAGGCATGAACCCATCCCAACCCGTAGCAGAGGTCAAGAAAACTGTCCGCCTTCAGCTCTGGAATTCCATGGGCATTTCTGTTGATATCGATTCTGCCTGAAATACCGCCCAACACGATCGGGCTATTTTTCAACCTGGGACTTTTTACCATCTCTTCTCCCTCAAAGACCGATTACCTGCTTATATTGATATTGATTGATAAGGCATTGCTTTTAATTGATAAATTGATTGATAAATTGATAAGGCATTGCTTTTTGACGGTCGGAGTATAAAATAAGATCTTTTGTATATCAAGGGAAAACCTGCAACAAAATGCAGACAAATAGCTCGTAGTTGCAACAACACGTGAGGACAAAAGTATATGGAACAGTTTTTCAATCTCTACAACCAGGGCTTCATAAGAACCTCCGTATGCGTACCGGAAGTACAGGTGGCAGACCCCTCTTTCAACGCCACGCGCACCATCGAACTCGCCCGGAAGTCCGCTGAAAATGATGCCATTTTTGCGCTGTTCCCTGAGCTCGGCATATCGGCCTACTCCAACGAAGACCTCTTTCTATCAGGATGCTCTTCTGGAAGGCACCCTCGCTGCGGTAGAAACCATCTTTGACGTGACCAATTTTGTTTTAGTAATTTCCTTATCATAAGGCACTTTTCTCGTTGGGCACTTTTCCCGGGGACATAGCTGGCAGTTATAATATTGCTCCTTAGAAAGAAACTGAATGCCTGATACTGATTTCGAAGGAATCATTACCGCATTTTTAGTTAAACGCACACCTGACAGATCACAGGCATTGCCAAGAATTTTAAAAATTTTGTGCTGTTCCTGAAGAGGCCAGTCATCCAGAGAGCCTGGATTCATGCTTGAGGTTAAGCCAGGCTGAAAGCGTCCCGCCAGCTCTTGTTCAAAGGCTTTAATGGCTGCTCCCAGGGCAATCATTTTTATATTCTCAGCCCAAAATTTTTGCTGAAAATTTTTGATTGCACCTGACCATTTTTCCAGCTCAATTCCGCATGTAGCAATATAAGGGAAAGCCCTCTGTGATTTATTCATGTTCATGTACATTATTTTGCTCTCCATCTTTATCCCTTCGATAAGAATAAATCCATCTTTAGTACATTCAACGGGAGAAAGTCGGTATGCAGCCTTCGGTCTTGCAATCTTAACGGCAAAGGAGACAAGATTGGATATATCATGTGCAAATTTGCTTCCTTTTTTTATATGTAATGACTTTAAAAGCTCTTCTATATCAATTTTCAATGAAATTTTATCAAGTAATATTGTTTTCATATTTTAATTAAAATTTATTGCATTTATAAATTCATTATTAAACTCATTTTTTTGGGAAAGTTCAACTTCATTTATTCTCTCTCTTAATTGTTTAACTTTTTTTAGGAAATTTTTATCAAGGCATACCCTTTGAGCTGCTTCAAGGCTTGTATTTCCAAAATAATGGTATTCTGCATTTGGAAAATTTGGTATAAATTCAAGTCTTTTGAAATTGTCAATTTCCAAATGCTCACCAAAGGCCCCTGAAATTACAACATACTTAATTTCTTTTTCAGAGCATACTGCCTCTCTTAAGAGAAATCTTGATGCAGCAAGACTTGCAGCTTTTGCAAGCTGTACATTGCGTATATCTTTTTGAGTAAGAGCCAGATTGTTCCACAGGGTAACCTGCTTAATGCCTGAATTATATGAAAAGGATAAAGGTGAGGGAAGTGTTATATGAGAATGATTTTTTATGAAGGTCCCATTTACCTGTATTATATTTTGTTTGAGTAAAATAGATATAATATCAATTACTGCTGTGCCTGTTATGCCTGCAGGTCTACCTGTGCCGATCATCTGATACTGCAGGGAGCCGGATTCAATCCATACATGTGTTATTGCTCCAGTATCAGCAGTCATGCCACATGAGATATTCATGCCCTCAAGTGCGGGGCCTATGGCACATGATGTTGCGAATATTTTTTTATTTGAGTTAATTAGAAACATCTCACCATTTGTACCAAGGTCAATAAAGTATACATTTTTTGTTAAATCCCTTTCATGACAAATGGCAAGGCCCCCCATAAAATCACTGCCTAAAAATGAACTGGCAGCGGGTAAGGCTAAAATTTTTGAATTGAAAAACTTTTTAGCGTCGATATCAGCCGCAGAAAAATTATTAAAATCGAGTCGTTCTGCTGTGTAGGGATATTTTCCGAGAGGCTGCACATCGATTCCAAAGAGCAGGTAAAGCATTGTCGTGTTTCCTGAAAAGGATATTGCTTCAATTTGATTATGTGATATGGACATTTCATTACAGGCTTCGGATATAGATAAAGATAGAATGTTTCTAATTTGTCTGATCATGATCTGATGTTTTTTTGGATCAGCTGCTGCAGCAATCCTGGTGATTACATCATAGCCAAATTTTCTCTGGGGGTTAAGAAAGTCATCCAATTTATATGATCTATTGGATGAATGGTCTACAATGGAGATTTTAACAGAGGTGGTCCCAATGTCAACTGCAATTGAAAATAGGCCTTTGCTATTAACCATTGGGTATTGTTTTAATTTAATGGAGTAAGCCCTATCAATAAATACCTCAACGTCTCCTGTGATAGAGGCCTGACATGCAAGGCGGTATTCTGTCCTGTTTATGAGAAATTTTTTTTCCTGATCTGTTGGTTCAGATAATGAACCATGTACCTTTACGCTACATTTTCCGCATGTGCCCCTGCCGCCGCAGGGCGTTTTAAGCATGATTCCCATTTCCATTAGCGCATCTAAAAGTAGTGTACCCTTTTCAAATGTTTGAGATGTATTTTCAGGCACCAGTATGATGGAACAGGTTTCCATAATTTTATCTGTGTTTTAATCCTGTTTCAATAAATGAATCAAGGTTTTCAAGGGGTGTATCAGGCATAAGGTCGCACCCTGTTGAGAGAATAAACTTCTCTCCTTTCATTGCCTTAAGTAAAATATCGACTTTTCCCTTTACAAATTCCGGTGTGCCCTTTTGCATTATTCCAGCTGGTTCAATATTTCCAATTAGCATTTTATTTTTAAGGGGTGAGTTATTCAGAAGAGCAGTTTCGAAATCTACAAGAAAGTCGAGGCTCAGTCCGGGAATGTTATCTGTTGCTGCAAAATCCAGCAAATGAGGGGTTGTATTTCCGCATACATGCAAAATAATATTTGGCAGCCCATATGCGAGTTGTTCCAGGTGTTTTCTGATTGATTCTCTATATGTTTTTGGAGAAAAAATACCAACCTGAGGTTCAAGAATAATTAATGAGGAAGCGCCTGCATTAACAAGCGCCTCAGCATAGGGTTTAATAATTTTATTGCAATGTTTAAGAGTATTATGGAACAAATCCTTCTCACGCATCGCAAGCTTAATAAGGTCCGTGATTCCCATGAAATGCGCAGCAAGGGTAACCGGGCCTATAACATAAGAAATAATCGATTTTGGTTTTATTTTGGAGAGTCCCCTTATTACATCAATATTCAACTTCATACAGGGTGTTTTATTCGGATCAGGGACAGGTATTCTAACAATAGATTCGATTGTTTTATATCTATGTTCTGTAATTACAGGAACATTCTCTTTGAATTCAAAGGGACAACCCACAGCCCTGGCCTCAACTGATGTATCCATAATGGGGAATAATATATCAATATCCGGGAAACGCTTAAAAAAATTTTCCAGGGATTTAATCTGAATTTTTGGATTGCTGATATTGTCCTTGATTGATGTTTCGGATAACTGAATGCCCATGCTTGAAGCAAGGGGAGCAATAAGAGGAAATACTCCTTTTGTTAGAATTTCCATAAGTGATACCTCTAAACCATATTATTTTTTAAACCATTGATAACAGGTGTATTTTATTGTATTTTTATATCCCGGGGCTTTAAGTTGAAACGAGTTCATAAGATTGCAACTCATTTCCAGAAGCAATTCAACTTGATAAATTTGAGTAAAGCCGGGTATCCCCTGGTTGAATTAAAGACTCCAGCGAGGTTTATTCCCATAGATCTTTTTTATAAAAAACGGTCCATGTAGTCAAACATGTAAAGCAGGAACAGTAGCCAAAAAATTGTCCAGGAATGTTTTTTAGTCGTTATTTAGCCCTCTTTTATACCAACCGTGTTTGCGCACGGCCTCAAACATTGCAATACAGTTTTCGGGATTAACACCAGGATGTAGGGAGTTTGAAGAGCTTATAATCAGGCCCCCGCCCTTTGCCCCGTCTTTAATGGTCTGTATAACAGCCTGTTCAACCTGCTCCGGGGTTCCTGAAGGTAGAAGCTTTACGCAGTCAATATTGCCCAGGAGGCATATTCTATCGCCACAGTATTCTTTCACTTTTTTCATCTCCATACCCGCTTGAGGTTCTAAAGGATTAATCCCGTCATAGCCGGTATCAAGAAGGGTGTCCATAAGGGGCCAGAGGTTTCCATCAGAGTGTCTGACCACCTTAAGTCCTTTTTTATGTGCCCTGTCTACGATCTGTCTGTTATAGAAATTTACAAAAGTCTGAAATTGATCCAAAGATATCATTGGCCCTTTGTCCATTGCAATGTCATCCTCAATTACCAGCACATCAAGGCCGGCTTCAACCAACAGGTCAAGTTGAACAAGACTGAATTCCAGCATTATCCGGGCAACTGCGTGAACAAACTCAGGATTGGTATAGATGTTCATCAGGAGATTTGTCATGCCTATTAAACGCCAGGAACGAACAAACGAACCTCTCATGAGCCAAAAGGTTGCTTTTTGCCCCTTGAATCTATCAATGGCTAAATTAAGAAGGCCCAGGTCCTCTTTTTTGGGTACAGGAGGCTTAAAAGATTTCAATTCATCGAAAGTCTTTATAGGATGACCAACGGGAACAGGGATGCCATGTTCTGACAATTTATAGATTACGCCAAAACCATCTTTAACATGAAGGTCATCAACCATTGTTTCATGATTAATTTCAAATGTTGTAATAGCGTCAATGTCAAAGGTCTCATGGATCATGAAAAGGGTATCAACAAGCTTGAGTTTATCATTGTCATTCATGAGTCTGAAATCCTGTGGTTCAGGAAGGCCATTGGTAAGGTGTTTCCCAATCCCAATAATGGGGGCTTCGTTAATACCATGAATATACAGGGGTACACAATCGGGTTCTTTTCTTTCAAGGGCAGTGATAATTCTTTGTTTTCCTTTTCCGTATGTTTCCGTTTTCATGTTAGCACCCACCTATTAAAAAAATATTTTTACTTGTTGGTTATTATGGCAATCCTATCCGCTCATGGCTAAACTGAAAGCTAATGTGCGATGACAGGATACGGTGAAATTTTCATTCTCACATTTCCCCTCCTAATTGATCAAAAATGGTTACCGCCTGAATAGCTGTTTCACCATAGGCATCTGCTCCCATTTCTTCCATCATTTTTTCCGAGGTGCCTGCACCTCCTATGATAACCTTAACAGTATCCTTAAGGCCCGCCTCAGCAAGAGAATCGACAACTTCCTTTATTTTCCCTGCAGTGGTGCTCAACAGAGCTGAAAGTCCCACCAGACGTATATTTGATTTCTTTACAGTTTCGAGAATTTTTGAAGGCGGAACATCGGTACCCAGGTCAATTATTTCGTACCCATTGGCCCCAAGGAGCATTCCCACAATATTTTTGCCGATATCATGAAGATCCCCTTCAATAGTAGCCAGAATGACCGTGCCCTTTCCCCTGCTTTCACCGGGCTCCATTTTTGTTTCTATAATCGCCATTGCGGCCTTGGCTACCTCTCCTGCCATTACCAGCTCAGCAAGAAAATATTCACCTGTTTCGAATTTATTGCCCACTATATCCAATCCCTTACTTACCCCATTTTCAATGATCTCCAGAGGAGGGATCCCTTCATCAAGACATTTTTTAACGATATTTTCAATTTTGTCGATCTCAAGTTCATCAATTGCTTCCTGGACTGCAACGATAGATGCTTTCATTGACTTCTCCCTGCTTAAGTTTTAATTGTTGTGTAATATTCGTTGATCCAGGGTAATAATGCCTACCCCGAAATATTTGACCCCACACGATGAATGCTGTTCATAAAATAAACTATATTCATTTTTTGTCAAGGAAAAACTTGCAACAAAATGCAGACAAATGTTGGATGCTGTACCGAAGATTACGGAGAGGATGTGGCGAGCCGACTCTGGTCTTGAGAAACTTGAGTAAACGACGTTCTTGCTGATCGTTTTTCCCGTTCCGAAGGCCCTTTTGGGCATCATTCAGGCAAGCCTCTCCTGCACACCTCAAATCATCTTCGGAGAATCTCCGAATTCAAGACTTTTTACGAGTCCATCAACCTTGATGAAATCAGGCGCTTAACACATCTATTCAAGGAATTGGTGCCACAACTTGTGAAGAGGCAAAGAGCCAGGTTACAATCATAGCGTTCATGAAAGCACTCAGAAAAATCTTACCCGTGATCTGGTAGAACCAGGTGGACAGAATCATTACAAGGGTTAAAGTCAACATGATAAAAAACAACTCAAGAATGAAAACCACAAATACGCCGCCAGGTCCTTCAAACGGTATAAAGCCGGTGGTAAGAATGGGGATGTACTGGACAAGAAGAAAAAGAACCAGCGGTGTGATCAACGCTAATATATTCGATCCGGTCCAGGAAAAATAGGTTTTTAGCCAGGTTCCCTTCTGCGGTCTCCGTATCTGGCCATGAACGAATGTCGTCAGACCAATGAATCCAAAGAAGATAAACGGGAAATACAACAGGAACATCCCCACGCGATAAGGTGTCAGGTCGCTGACCAAAGGATAGATAAACCTGAAATCAACCATGAACAGATATTCTGACAGGACCTCACAGATATAAAGAAAGGCAAAAAGAATCAGACCTAAAAATACGGTCTTGATGATTTTCCCGCTGTCCAGAAAAAACCGGTCCGGACTGCAGGATAGGCCCAGGTCGTATAGCGTTATTCCTGATGGTTTTGCTTCTTTTTTATACCAACGGCTAAAGAGAAGCAGTCCAAAGATATTGATCCAGACAAACCACCAGACAATGGCATCGACCAAAAGCATGGGAAAAATCGGGTCAACCGGTAACAGAAACTTATGGATCGCAAAAAGCGTCATAATTAACGGTAAATATAACCACATTAATATTCCGTTTATCGTTGCATACTTGAGATATGATTTTAAAGTACAGGCATATTTGAAAGGTACGGGTTCTCTGATAGAACCGAAAAACGGAGTCCTTAATAACAACAGGCCGATTGGCATGGTACAGATAAAACAGGCGAACATGGCCAAAAGCGTCATGGCCTCCTTAATGGGCCATGATTGGGCATTGGGGACTTGGGGGTCTGTCCAAAATTCTTCGGGCGGATTCAATGCATCTTTCATCCATTTGACAGCCTGGGCAATACAGACTTTATTATGACTTTCCTGGATATGACTGATGCGATGGATAAAAACCTTCCTGGCTGTACCTTTTGAGAAATCCCCGTAAGTCTTCCCGAATTCAGGTTTTGGATGGGGAAAGGCATTTTGTGTGGCTTCTGTCAGCATCCACTCTTTTACGATATCTTTTGTTTTGGTAAAAAAGTCCCTGAACTCATCCAGTTCACCAATGATCATGAGCATATTTTTAGGATTTTCAAAGGATGCGCGTTTATCATAAGCACTGCCGATTATAATGACTGCATTGATGGATGGATCTTCCAGGGCGACATGATAGGCGAATTTGGCTCCCATGCTGTGCCCCATGATACCCACTGACTCTTTTTTTACAAAAGGCAGACTGCGAAAATATTTCATGGAAGTTCTTGTGCCGAATGTATCGTCGAAGTTCGGGTCTTCAAGATCGTTTGGCACGTCTGAATTACCTCTGCCGATAGCGTCAATACCGAGTACGACAAAACCTCTCTTTGCCATTTCAATATTATAGGCATCGCCACTTTCCCGATTGTTCTGGTAACCGTGAATAAACACAACACCGGGAAGCGGGTTTTCCATGGTCGCTAAATTCGGTCTGAACAATTTGGCCCTCATGTGTTTGCCATTATAATTGTCATAATACACATTGGAAACACTGATTCGCCCAAAATCCGTTTGCACTAAGTTCGCAATTAGAACCGCTACTACAAAAACCGCAAAACTGACAAAAAAAACACCTGTTATCTTAGCGTTTCCGCCCTTTTGAAAAAGTTTTTCCGTGTTCATATTGCCTCCAATATCTTTAATTGAATTGATAAGGCATTGCTTTTAATTATATTGATAATTAATAAATTATTGATAAGGCATTGCTTTTTGACGGTCGGAGTATAAAATAAGATCGTTTTGTATATCAAGGGAAAACTTGCAACAAAATGCAGACAAATGTTGGATGCTGTACCGAAGATTACGGAAAGGATGCGGCGAGCCGACTCTGGTCTTGAGAAACTTGAGTAAACGACGTTCTTGCTGATCGTTTTTCCCGTTCCGAAGGCCCTTTTGGGCATCATTCAGGCAAACCTCTCCTGCACACCTCAAATCATCTTCGGAGAATCTCCGAATTCTCGAATTGAATCGAAGCGTTATGCCTGGATATAGTCATTCCAGGTATATTGAGGGTCCCGATAAAGATGATCGTCATTGATGGGGAGTTGAGAGACATCGTCAGTTCCTGCCTCTTTCCGTTTTCCCCGTGCGACATTGCTGTAATATCCATATTGCATCAGGCTTTGCGTGGCCCCCAGAGTTTAAATACCTTCAGGAGGATCAATGACAATACCAGGATGCCGGAGAAGGCCAGAAGGGTGAGTTCCAAGCTCCAGCCCCACAATACAGGGGCGCTTACTAAAAGCATGCTCCCCAGGATGATGGGTGCAGCGAATATGAGCATCAGTCCCAGTTCCACAGCCACAGTGGTCTTGAACTCCGGATCTGCTATCCTGAGCAGCAAGAGTCCGCTGGAGACTGTCCCGGTTACAGTGCCATATATGGCGACTGTCCTCTCGAGATTATAAGACCAGATCCTGCCTCCAAAATATACCACCACCAAGGTGGTTATTATCCCGTTTATAATGGCAATCAGTGAAATCGGGAGGATGTATTCCCATACAACCACCACCTGTACCGCTGTCACTGTAGATACAATCAGGAAATCCACTGCCCATCCAGTGACCCTTCGCTGGAGGTCAGGGTCGATCAGGTGTACTATGCCGATCTTTGCCATGAGCCATCTTATGACAAGGGCTATAATCATTCCGAAGAAAAAGAAAAAGCCCCATAGCATCTTGGCAATTTCAGGAGACAGAAATTTTCCCAGCATTGTTATCAGGATATAGGTCAGGACATAGACGAGCCCCACTAATGCCAAATGGAATGCAAGGGTGTCTACGTTTCCGGAGTGCATTGTAAGTTTGCCTGCCGGCTCCTTTTCCTGATTTTTTTGAACAATACCTACCAGAAAATCCTGAGACAAACCCCTTGGGGTTTGAGTGGCACGGCCTTTTCTAATCCCATGGTTGACAATGGGCACACCGACAAAAAAGGCAAAAAGAAAGCCGATTGCAGAAAAGGTCAGCCCTATTGTGGCGGCATGCGCAAAACCGAACCCCTCCCAGACCTTGCCGATCGACAATGCCTGGCCTGGGCCTTCTGTGAAGCCAAGCGGGGCAAGGAAACCAAAGGTCGGAAAGAGTTTTAGCCCGAAGATGCCAAGCAGCATTACGAACAGGCCGCCGATTATCGCCTGGGTAGAGATGCTCACCCCTTCTATAAGTGCCATCCATAATGGCCCCTTAACGAGGTCCTTGCCGCCTCCTGCTATCTTTTTCTCACCACCTGTGTATGTCAGCCCTACTGAGATAAAAGAGATGTTGAAGAAGTGGTAGGCAAGGGTCTCCAGAAGGGATGTAGATAAATGGACAACACCGGTGCTTATGAGGATCAATCCCAGGATGCCCCCTATCAGGCAGCTTGGGATGAGAAAGTGCTGGAAAAATTTTAATTTGGCCCTCAAGAAGACCCCGGCCAGAAGAAAGATCGACAGATATCCAAAGACAATGAATGGTTCAAAGGGAAAGGGACTCTCCATTTTAATACCTCCTAAAACATTTTATTCTATAGCCATTAGGCATGTATAAATTGATCGTGAAATTATAACACAGTATATTAATATATATAATAGGATAATAAATACATTCAAGTCACCATACTCGCGCTAAGAGTGATGCATTTGCAAGGCAGAAACAGAAGAGGGGGAAAACAATCGATCAGCCGCATCGGTCAAAAGGCTTGTGCCGGATGTCAAGATCTGACATATCCCCCATGCGGAATTTACAAAAACTGGTGTCGACGCAAAACCCCGCTGGGTTGAATATTACAGCCTTGATGCAACCACCAATGACACCGGCGGCCAGGTGACTCACCAGTCGTATTGAAGGGGTAGAGGGGATATCTCATGAAGGTCATTCACACATCAGACTGGCATCTTGGTCGCTCGCTCTATGGACACAAGCGCTATGACGAGTCTGCCGCCTTTCTCGACTGGCTGGCAGACCTGATCGATGAGGAATCTGTCGATACGTTGCTGGTGGCCGGGGATGTCTTTGATATCACTACACCCAGTAACCGAGCCCAGGGGCTTTATTACCGGTTTCTATGCAGGGTGTCTGCATCCTGCTGTCGCCATATAGTGCTGATTGCAGGGAACCATGATTCCCCTTCGTTTCTGGATGCACCCAAAGAACTTTTGAAGGCCTTGAATGTGTATGTGGTGGGCTCGATCACCGATAATCCTGAAGACGAGGTCATCACCCTTTTTGGTCCTGAAAATATCCCTGAGGCTATTGTGTGCGCTGTTCCATATCTGCGGGATCGTGATATACGCACGGTTGAGGCAGGGGAACAGATTGAGGACAAGAATGCCAAACTCATTTACGGTCTCCAGATTGATAAGGCATTGCTTTTTGACGGTCGGAGTATAAAACAAGATCGTTTTGTATATCAAGGGAAAACTTGCAACAAAATACAGACAAATGTTGGATGCTGTACCGAAGATTACGGAAAGGATGCGGCGAGCCGACTCTGGTCTTGAGAAACTTGAGTAAACGACGTTCTTGCTGATCGTTTTTCCCGTTCCGAAGGCCCTTTTGGGCATCATTCAGGCAAACCTCTCCTGCACACCTCAAATCATCTTCGGAGAATCTCCGAATTCTCGAATTGAATCGAAGCGTTATGCCTGGATATAGTCATTCCGGGTATATTGAGGGTCCCGATAAAGATGATCGTCATTGATGGGGAGTTGAGAGACATCGTCAGTTCCTGCCTCTTTCCGTTTTCCCCGTGCGACATTGCTGTAATATCCATAGTAGCGCACCATTTGCTCGCCTTTATTCGGGATGTGGGAACACATGGCGGCCAGCCATTCCATCGCGGGGAAAACCTTTGTATCCTTTCCGTCTTTCGCTTTATAGACCACAGTTGCCTCCTGATCCAGGTATGTCATCCGCTCTTGTGAGAATGACGCACGGATGATGTATCTGACCAGGTTCTCCATGGCCGTTTCATCCCGGGGCGAGATGCGGTTTCCGTAGAAAACATTGAATCCGGAATGCCGCCACGACGATAGCATCCGGATCATCTCAGCCGGAATTTTCCCTTTGGCCAAAAGCATCTTGAACACCTTGTGCCGGAAAATCGCCTCCAGCTTTTTCAGCTCCAGGGGAGGGGCGACACGAAACATGCCGTTGTCTCCGTAGAAGCATCCATCGGTGACGAGAATGTGGCAGTGGGGATTGAATCCGAGGAAATCGCCGAAGGTCTGGATGGCGATGACGGTGCCGGGGATGGGATTCTTCTCAGGAACCGCCTCCTGGATAAATATCTTCAGGGATTCCCAGGCACACCGGCTCAGATCAGTAAGAAGTTTCCGATCGTACAGAAAGTAGCGGCGCAGGATCTTCGGGATACTGAGGGACGAAATGCCGGTAGGGAATCTTTTTGAGGACATCCGTGCATAGCCACTCGCCAAATTCCACCACGCGCTTCTGGTGGCATGATGGGCAAAAATGGCGGCGCTTGCAGGAGAATGCCAGCAAGTATTCATGGCCACAGTCTTTACACTTCACGCGGGCAAAGCCGCCCAGCGGGTCGCCGCAATCCAGATACCGGTAAATGACGTTTTCCAGATAGGATCGCCAGAAGCCGTACTGCCGGGTACCAGATAAAATGCCCGATGCCCAGCGAAGCGAATTCCTCGCCTTTATTCCAGCTCGTCAGGCAGGCTTCCCCGGCTCCACACTCGTTCTCGAATACTCTCAACCCGATCGAGTGGATTTCGCCCTCGCTGAGCCGGATTTTTTCGCTGCAACCGGCAGCTAGGCAAAGCAGGCCTATCAGCACAATCACACGGTGCAGTGGAAATAAGCTCTCGGCTGATCTCCCTTTTCCAGGCATGGCTTGTATCAGAGCTGCTGTTTTTGCCTACGGTTAATCAGGGTCATGGCCCGCATCCCGGCCAGGCCCGCAATGATCGAGCTGACCAGGAAGACGCTGAAAGCCATATTGTAGCTGCCCGTCCAGTCGTAGATGTACCCGCTCAAGGGCACGCCGATGCCCGCACCCAGGGTGGAGAAGATCGATACCACGCCGTAGATCATGCCGTAGTGTTTCAGGCCCACGCAGCGTGCGGTCATCAGGGGCGGAATGACGGTCTGCACCGCGTTTGCCACACCGTAGATAATTCCGAAGATGACTGCGAGCCATACGAACACAGACCCGTACAGGGTCGCAATGCCGATAGTCATCAACACCATGAACCAGCCGAAGCCCACTCTCAACCCCTTTGTATCACTGGTATGCCCCAGGAAGAGCTTGCCCACTACGGTCATGCCCAAATAAAGGGCCATGATATTGGCGGCAAAGGTGGAGCTGTGCCCCAGATCGGTGAGGTATGGGATCAGGTGCTGCTGGATGCCCATATTAAGTGTATTGAGCAGAAATACCATGAGCACGATCAGCCAGAAGGATCCGTATTGCATTGACTCGACCAGGTTGAGGCCAACTTCGGCCTGTTCCACCTGTCCGGAGGGTTCTTTACCGTCCGGGTATTGCCCGCAGGATGCGGGCGAATGCCGCATGATAAATATTGCCACCGGAATGCAGGTTATAGCCATGAGTGCGCCCAGAATCATGTAGGCATTGCGCCAGCCATAGCTGATAATCAGCCAGTTTCCGAGTGGGTTGAACAGCAACCCGCCCAGGCCGGTACCGGAAAATACAATGCCCATGGCAAGCCCGCGCTTTTCTTCGAACCAGTTGTTGACCGCCATGCTGACCGGGATAATGTGGCTGCCGGCATGGCCGATACCGCCGAGGACCGATACCAGGTAAAACCCTCTAAGCGTATTACACTGCGAATAGAGCATGAACGAACCGGCCAGCAGCGTAGCGGAAACCCCCATGACCACTCGGATGTCGAAGCGCTCCAGAAGTTTGCCCACCACCGGGGCGAAAAAGGTCATCACCAGGGCGGCAATGATGAAATAAAACGAGAATTCACCCCGCCCGAATCCCAGGGAGGAAACAACCGGCTTGAAAAAAACACCCAGGGCGTTAATGGCGATACCTATGCCCATGAAACACATCAGGAATCCTCCCAGAACAACCCACCAACCGTAAAACTTTTCCGAATCGCTGTTCATTAAAACCCCCTCAAACAATCAATTTACAGAAAGGCCCTGCCCTGGCCGCGGTATGTCAGGGCGGTGCCTACGATCTCGCCCTTGCTGATCAGGAGAAGTTCATTGAAACGCTCGCATAACTCGCCGGCTTTGGCGTGTTGGAATATGACCGGGTCGCCCAGCTTCAGGGGCGGCGTGCCCGCGGGCACGCTCAGGGGTGTCTGCACTTCCCCCACGCCTTCGGCCCCGATGGTTGCAAGCCCTGCCGGCAATACCGGCTGTGGCTGCTTGTCCTGGCCGGCGGACCCTGATGCCACGTATCCGCCCCCATGGCAGGTGACCATGTTTTCGACTGGCTTTCTCACGATCTGGAGCGCGAAAAAGGCCGCCGGTTCGAAATGAACGGCCCGGTAGTGCTGAAACAGTAGCGAACAGTAAAACCCGGAACCGGCCGCGACTTCGGTGACAACGTCTTCGGCCCCGGTGCTTAACAGGCTGCCGCTGCCCCCGCCGTTGACCAGGTCGAAGGTGATACCTACGCCCTCAAGTGCCTTTACCACGGCAGAGCGGCGCTCGGCCACATCGCGGATAGAATACTTCTTGATGAGTTTTATGGCCGGGTTCATGGCCCTGGTAAAAGGGGAATCATCCTGCAGACCGGCGATCTGGGCCTCGTATCCCATGAAGGCCTTGATGCGCGCCCCGCAAAGTTTCCCGGCCTGCCCGGCCAGGGCCACGGCATCCTGCGGTGTGCGGATCGGGCTGCGCCTGACTCCCAGGTGCAAGGATGTCTCAAACGGCCGAAAGGACATGTCGACATCGAGGCAAGCATCCAGCACCACACCGGCCTGCTCCCCGGCATCCGACATGATCTTGAGCTGCTCGATATTGTCCACCATGAGGTAGACCTTTTTGCCTTTCTTTTTCAGATCGACCATGATCTGCATATCCGCACTCTGCACCGAGGGATAGGCAAGCAGAATGTCATCGAAATCATGCTCGACAAGAAACCTGGCCTCAGATGGGGTGAAGGACATGATGCCCCTGACCGCATCACCGCCGAGTTCGAATATGCGCTTCATGAGATCTACACAGCGCAGAGATTTCGATGCTACCCGGATCGTCTTGCCGTTGCCGGCCTGAGTGGAGACTATATACTTGATGTTGTGTTCAAAGGCATCCAGGTCGACAAACGCCAAGGGCATTTTACGGTCTTTGATAATTTCCTTGTAATAGAAATACTGGCTATTATCCCATTGTACCATGAATCATACCCTCCTTAGAGCAGATATCGTCCCCGCTTTGGGGCCGGTAATTCCTGTTTACGATTGATCAGACATTGCTTTTTGACGGTCGGAGTATAAAACAAGCTCGTTTTGTATATCAAGGGAGAACTTGCAACAAAATGCAGACAAATGTTGGATGCTGTACCGAAGATTACGGAAAGGATGCGGCGAGCCGACTCTGGTCTTGAGAAACTTGAGTAAACGACGTTCTTGCTGATCGTTTTTCCCGTTCCGAAGGCCCTTTTGGGCATCATTCAGGGAAACCTCTCCTGCACATCTCAAATCATCTTCGGAGAATCTCCGAATTCTCGAATTGAATCGAAGCGTTATACCTGGATATAGTCATTCCAGGTATATTGAGGGTCCCGATAAAGATGATCGTCATTGATGGGGAGTTGAGAGACATCATCCATGACGACTGGGTCTATCGGCCCGCCTGTGCTGTGCGCAGAGACAGGCGGATCATGGATTTCCGGCGGTGGCCTTGCTCTGGCCAGCCACAATCCCAAGTGGCTGAGGATTGCCCGAATCACCGACGGATCTTCGATGAAACTGATGATCCGCATGATCCCCCGACACTTTGGGCAGACCAGGGGGTCAACTATCCCGGCCTACGCCGGGACAGGCTCCGATCTTTCGTATTAATCGCGCCCAGCGACAGCGAAGCCACTGTGTGGCTTGAAAATGCTGAAAAAATACCAGATAAGGATGATTAATCAAAGATGACAGGAAGATCTTACGACGATTTTGACGCCACAGAACTGTACTGCCCCAAATGCAAAAGGGCTGTACCGGTAAGAAAAAGACTGCTCCTCGTCCTCACCGGCGGTGATCAATATGATTACATGTGTGTTTACTGTGGGACATCAATCGGAGATAAAACCGTTTCAAACGGAAACAGCTCCGGGATAGTAACCTTGTAAAACAACGGGCCGACACCATATCTGTTTTCAGGAAGAAGTGGAATCGGCTGGGCCGGAAGATTTTTCTATCATTATATCGAGCATCGTGTCATTTGCCAGTGACATGCCAATGGCACCTATCTGGCTCAGGTTACGTATCGAGTCTTCAACTGTGGCCCCGACAAAGCCCTCCATCTGAGTGATGCCATGATTGTTCAGCGCCATATGAGCGGAACGTATTGCGGAATTTGTAGAACTTGCCACCTTCAGGGCACATCCCTCCTTCGCGCCATCACAAAGCATACCGCCCAAGTCACTGATAAGGTTGTTCGCGGCCAAAGTGATTTTTGACATGTCCTTCCCGGCACGCTGATAAACGATAGCCATGGCCGAACCGACACCCGCAGAGATTGCGCACCCGCACAGAGGAGACAAACTCCCGGTGAAACACTTGATGTAGCTGTTCATCAAGTGAGCCAATGCAATACTGCGGACAATCACACCTTCCTCCATATTATAGTGCTTGCCGACAAGATACGGAACGAGAATCGCTATAATCCCCTGATTTCCGCTCCCTCCGCTTGACATCACAGGCAGGTTGAGTCCCCCCATTCTCGCGTCGGTCGCCGATGAGGTCATCACTTCACATGTGGAGAATATGCTATCCTCGCGTTGCTTCTGCGAAATTAATTCGGAGATATAATAACCGACTCTGCGCAACGAATATCCATCTTTACAGACGCGCACATTCATATCTATTCCGCTCTTGATGTAGTCGTAATCCGGCTGTTCAATCTGCTCAGCCATATCAATAAGACTGGCTACGGATGTATTTTTCAATGCACTCCTGAAATCATTATCCTTGTCACGACACAGCGTTTCATCAGATTGAAAAACTTCACGGTCGTTGTGCTCCAATCTGACCAGATTGGTGTGAGAACCCTCAACAACAGCCCTGGCCGAGTTATTTTTTGTGCGAAGATGCACATCAATGTAAAGGTCCCTCTTCGACCTGTCACATAAAATATTCACCGTATCTGTCTGGATAAGTTTTTTTGCGCTTTTCAGGATGTCCTCGGTAACGGAACCCATTATCTCCATCTTCAATTCGGGACGACGGATGAGGGCCCCGATTACACCTGCGATCAAGTTGCCCCTTTCTCCCCCGGTATTTGGAATAGCCACGGCGAAACCGTTTTTGTAAACGCCGGGGTCGACAGTTATAAGTATGTCGGAAATTTTGCCATCAAGCTGCCTGGCGGCAGCGCTGGCAGCATAGGCAACGGCAATCGGTTCAGTACAACCGAGCGCCGGAAATACATCATGCTTCAGGACTTCACTAAGAATGTTCAACCTGTCCCCACCCTCTATCGAAAGACATCTTGCCCGAATTTGTCAAAAAAGCTGCACCGTTTTTTCGCAGGAAATCACAGTCGAGGGACACAACAGGGTACCCGACCATGTAACCTCTATTTGAGCAGTTCAAACGCAATGCGGCAATATGTCTCAACACCTGTCAACAGAACATCTTCATTAAAGTCAAATTTTGGATTATGAAGGGGGGCGCATCCCTCGCGTCCCACACCAAGGAAGAAGAAACACCCCTTTGACTTTTCAAGGTAGAAGGCCATATCCTCGCCGCCCATGGTCCGCTCAGGTTCAACAACCCGCTCTTCGCCAACAACATCCGTTGCACATTTGCGAACAACCGCAGCCATTGATTCATCATTAAACAATGGTGGATACCCCTGCGTATATTTCAGTTCATAATCCGCACCCATTGACCTGCAAACGCCACTGACAATCTGTTCCATACGCTCGGGCCAGGAGTCCCAAATGTCACGATCAAAGGTCCTTGTTGTGCCGCACATCTCGGCTTCCCCGGGGATAACGTTAAAGGTGGTGCCAGCCTGAAAAGAGCCGACCGTAACCACTGTTGGAGTTAAGGGATTCATATGCCGGCTTACAATGCGCTGCAGCGCGTTAATAACCTGTGTGCCTACCTCAAGTGCATCAACACACAGGTGGGGCATTGCGCCATGGCCCCCGCTGCCGACAATCTTAATGTCAAAGCGATCCATAGCCGCCATGAGGGAACCGGCCTTCACCCCTATGGTATTCTCAGGTAAAGCAGGCCACACATGACACCCTACGGAAAAATCCACATCGGGATTTTCCATAACGCCTGCCTCAATCATTGGCTTGGCACCTCCGGGACCCTCTTCAGCCGGCTGAAAAAGGAATTTAATGTTCCCGTTCAACTTATCTTTTACCTTATTTAAAATTATTGCAGCGCCAAGTACCATAGACATATGGGCGTCATGTCCACATGCGTGCATCGCACCATCGTGCGTCGAAGCAAAAGAAAGCCCAGTTGCTTCGTTAACATAAAGGGCGTCAATATCGGATCGTATCATCAAGGTTTTACCCGGCCCACCCATTTTCATCAGGCCAACAACACCAGTCTGAGCGATTCCCGTCTGTACTTCAAGCCCCTGTTTCCTCAAGTTTTCTGCTACATACGCAGATGTTTTCTTTTCCGTGTAAGCAGGTTCCGGAATCATATGCAGGTCTCGACGCAATTTAATGATAAGCTCTTTATGTTGATGCAGGAGTTCTGTAAAATTCATCATAGAAATACCTCCAAAGATTTGAGGATGTATAGACTCAGACAGCACATTGATTGCACTACAGGGGGCACACTCGGGGCGCCTTGAACCGCAGTCTCAAATAACCACCATACCGGTTATCCATCCAGGTTCAATTTTCACCCCTCCCACAAGGATACGACTGACACATTCGTACATTGCTCACGATGAAACAAAGCTTATGGGGTTACAAAGTAATGCGATGGTCGGGCGGGATGAAGGTTTCCTTCATCCCGCCCGACAGCTTACTTACAAGGTGACAAACTTACGGGCGTGTTCCTTGTCCATAGGTTTGGTGAGCAGTGAAACAACGATCAAAACAATAAAGTTAAGAACGAGACCCTGTATTCCTGCATGGATACCCCAGAATTTCGGGATAAACTGGAGGACAATCCCATAATTGTACAGCACACCTACAAGGAGCCCGCAGATTGCTCCGGCTTTTGTCGCCCTTGGCCAGAAGAATGTTGCTACAGCCAACGGAAGCAGCTGAACGATAGATCCATAAGCCCCGAGAAGCAACGAAACCAGTGTCTGACCTCCAAAGATGGCCACCACATATGAGATTGCCCCGAATCCAACAACAGAAATCCGTATCCACATGGTTGCCTCTTTATCCGTGTGTTTCTTCTTTTTCAGAGGTTCCACAAGGTCCTGGGCAAAGATAGACCCTGCAGCATGGGTTATGGTATCCTGAGTGGACATGGCGGCGGCAAGGGCCGCGGCCAGGACCAGTCCTATAATAATAGCGGGAAACTTCATGTGAATGAACATCCACGGTAAAATCCGATCAGGAGCGCCCAATACATCGGGGGTCACCTGCATAATCCCGGCAAACCCGATGAAAAGAACCGGCACCATAAAGATGGCAAAGGTTGGATACATAACGATGGTTTGTTTGATCACCCGTTCGCTCTTCGCTGTGTAGGCCTTCATAAATAAATGAGGCCACATGGAAAATCCCAGCACCGAAACCAGCAACGCGCTGCTGAATGCGGCAAAGCTCATTTTGGATCCAGGACCAACCATGAGGTGGGTCGGGTTGAACTCTGCAATCTGACGAAACATCTCCGTGGGGCCTCCATAAAGTTTAAAAGCAAAGTAGAGACCAAGTACCCAGGCGATACTAATCATAAAAGCGCCCTGGAAGACGTTGGTCCACGCAACACCCCTCACTCCACCGTAAAAGACGTAGACTACAACCACCACATAGGCAATAAGCGCTCCGGCCCAAAACGGTATACGGCCTCCTGACGCGATCTCAAAAACATATGCGCTGCCCTTCATCTGCAGCGTGATATACTGGACGAAAGCCATTATGGAAACGATCGCAATGATCACCGACAATGCCTTGGATTGAAACCTGTCAGTAAAGAGCTGTGCCTGGGTAACATAACCAAACTTTTTCCCTGCCCGGTGCGCCCGGGGACCCCATAGCCACCAAGGCACCAGGCCCAGAGCACAATAACCAAGGATATAAAAGGCTGCTGCTCCCTTGGAATAGGCCCAACCAGGTCCTCCAAGGTAGGCAAAGGCGCTGAAAATAGCCCCTCCCATCAAGAAGTACATCACAAAAAAACCAAGGCCCCTGCTGGCTGCAATATATTCAACAACTGAGCTTTCTCTGCCACGACCTGCCCAGGTTCCCAGAAACAGAACAAAAAACAGGTAGATGAAAATGATTAAGGTAACTGTCATCCATTCCATTAGCTGTTACCTCCTTCCGTAGAGTCCTTCGATTCAGAAAAGAAAAGAATCAGAAGCGTTACAAATTCGATTACAATAAAAAGCACAACAAAAAACATTCCAAAAGGCATTCCCATCACAAATGGTTCGACAGAATTAGCAAACAACCAATAAAAAGCCTGAACCAAAATGATCAGACTCAAAACAATGAAAAATATTATCCCCCTCGTTTTCTCTCCCGCCGGTGTCCCAGGTTTAAAAATTGAGACTCCATAGCCGTCGTTCTCCTGATTGTTACTCATAGAAACCTCCTTTCATCTTTTACTGTGTAATGATTTAGGATACTATGGAACTTATGGCGCAAATTTTATTGGAAAGGATATCTTGTGTCAAGCTTTATTCCTCAACTTTTGCAGGAGAAAGTATTTGCTGGAAATGTCTGACAATAAAGCAGATTCGTGTATTATTATCTCACAGTTTCTCTCTTACAAACTGAAAAGCATCTGTTAATTCAGACCAGGTCACACAATTGCCAAAGGGGGTACACATGGATGTCGGAATCCTCACGATCCTGGGACAGGATCTTACTCGGATTTCATTCAGGCAAATTTTTATGGGACCAGTCACGAAAGTTTGTGCTTAGGAACTGGAAAACCACGAGACGTCGTGGCAGTCGGCAGTTTTGCACCGAATGCCTGGGGACTCGTCGACATGCACGGAAATGTCAGCGAGTGGTGCCAGAACTGGTATGAGTGGGACTATCCATCAGGGCATACAGACCCGAAGGGGTCGACATCAGGATCGCTTCGTGTCCTTCGTGGCGGCAACTGGGTCAGTAACCCGTGGTTCTTACGGTCTGCGGATCGGTCCGATATCGCACTTGGCGACAAGTACAGCTTCCACGGGTTCCGTGTTGCCCGCAGAGAGGCAACGCTACAATACGACTCATTCCCACGCTCCTGCGTGGGAATGCATAGGGAATGGAAATGGAAATGGTTAACAATATTTTTATGAGGCCAAAATTCCCGATTTCAATCGAAATCGACTGCTGCCGATAATGTCGACCCGATTTCTGTGTTTAAGACCAGATCAGCAATACCGTCCAGCTGTGTGGGATCGCGATTTAAGATAATCAGCCGGGCACCGTTTCGTTTTGCCAGATCAGGAAAACCCGCTGCTGGATAGACCACCAGTGATGATCCGATGGCAATAAAAAGATCACAGGCCAGCGTTTCTGTTTCGGCGGCCTGCATTTCCGCCAACGGCATGGACTGGCCGAAGGAAATCGTAGCCGTTTTGATGATTCCGGCACATCGATCGCATTCGGGAAGGGTTTCGTTGTTTTTAAATATTTTGTAGATGTCCTCAAGTTCATAGCGTTTGCCGCATTCCAGACATGAAGCATAGGTGGCATTGCCGTGCAATTCGATCACATTTTCATCCGGCACACCGGAAAATTGATGAAGACCATCTATGTTTTGGGTAATTATCGTAGAGACTTTTCCGATTTGTACGAGTTTTGCCACAGATAGATGTCCCGTATTGGGCCGTGCTTTTTTCATCACCGCGTTGGACGCAAACTTCCTGCGCCACGACTCCCGGCGCATCTCTTCAGATGCCATGAAATCCCTGAAATCGATGGGTTGATATCTGGTCCAGATACCGCCAGGACTGCGAAAGTCGGGGATGCCCGATTCCGTACTGATACCCGCACCGGTAAAGACAACACCACGACTGCTTCCCTCAATCATTGACTGGAACTGCTGAATTCCCGCCTCGTTCTCTGTCATTGCCTTGCCATCCTTCAACTTGAGCTGTTACAAATTTTGCAACAGTTGCCCCCTTTGATAACTCCCCTGTTCTGAATACATTATAAATATGCCGCGAAACAACCGACTTGTTTCTTTGAAACAATCCTGCCATTTGATTGAGATTTAACCAAACTGTTTCATTGATTAATTTAACCATAAAGACGCCTGCCCATCTTCTGTCTGATATATAACTATCTCACCTGCATTTATTTGGTTATTCATAAGTCAGTATTCCCTTTTCCATATTTGTACTTGGATTCGTCGAAAAAATGTCCTACAGCCCATATTTCGATTCCAGCTGCTCCACCAGCCATGAGAAATCATTTTTACCTCTAAGATGGTTTACAATCCGTTGCCAACTGCATTTTCTGAGCAGCTGAGGTTCATGGAGGGCCTCTCTGGTATTTTCAAAAGCAGTATATCCCTTCCCCTTTTTTTGAAAAGCGGGATTACGCTCATCATATATAAGAATGACATGCCCTTTTTCCGGCAACACAGAACCATCAGGACGTACACAGGCAGCCAGGATGTTCCTGACTAATTGATAATTTTTCCTAAGGGGGCACGGAACATGATCGATATTACTATCCCATTTGAACAGATCGGGGATATATTTCCAATACGAAACGCCAATATCTGTCAAAGAACACTTTGCTTTTCTGCCATTTTGATATGTGTAAGTTCCATCACAGTAATCCCTCTCGAAATTTGAATTTATTATTGTAAGCCCTGGACGGGAACACGTACCGACTTCACGTTCCAGAAGTTTACACTCGATTGCCACCTGGTAATCTCCGGAGATGAATCCATCCAGACTTGTCGGGCGGGGTTCATTCAGGTAACCAACGGTATATTCCATGTGAAAATTTTTTTTAGAGGGGTTTGCATCACCCATAAGTGAAAGACCGGCATCATCGGACAATTCACACAAATAATGTAACCGGTCATGAACTTTCAGATTTCCAAAAATGCTCTGCGCTACTGCCTGAGAGCTGCTCATACTCCGAAACCAGAGGTGCCTCTCTTCCGTGGGAATCTCCTGTAACAGAAGTCCGCGTTCGTGGAAAGAACTGTTCGGGTTAAATATTAAATTGTTGTCTGCTACTTTCTTATGGAAAACAGGTGGCCGTCCATCAGGGTGAAAAGGTCTTTCAAAATATTCTTCCCAATCAGAAAATTCTTCATTCTGATACTTCCAGAATCGATGAACCATATTTCTTCTATAATCTGAATACGTTGACATCGTCACCTTCGGGTCATTGTGAGAAGTCCGCAGCAACAATTTTTCCTACACTTAAAAAATCACAAGTCCAACTCTGCCCCATTCTCATTAAGCCAGAGGGCATATTCTTCGTAGTCCGACATAATGCGGGATACCAGACTCCAAAATTTGTCCGAATGAGTACGCTCAATAAGGTGAACCATTTCATGAACCAGTATATAATCAAAGACCCAGATGGGAGCCATGACAGAACGCCAGTTGAAGTTGATAACCCCGCTTCGGCCACAGGATGCCCAGCGGTGGCCGAGGTCCAAAATTCTGATGTCTTTTACCGTCACCCCGATCCTTTTGTCGTAGCGTGGTATGCGTTCTTTAATCCGTCTTTTGATCTGTTTTTTGTACCAGGCTATAAAGTGCTCACGCGCACCGGCCTTTTCGCTTTCCGCAAGCTCAAAATAGCCATGCCATAAACGCAGCGGCGCGGTTTTCGGTGATTTTTTCGATTTAAATCCGGCATTATCTATAAATTTGAGCCGGTAACTCTTGCCAAGATACAGGAATCCCTGGCCATTAACGAATTCTCTTTTTGGTACTTCCCTGTTCAGAGCTTTCTTCTTAGCCAGTTTTTGATAGATCCATACTTTCTTTTCAGAAATAAACTTCTCGATGTCATTCAGTTCTGCTCTTTGAGGGGCCTTCACCATAACGGCCCCATCTCTCTCAATGGAAATCCCCATAGATTTCCGGTCAGATCTCTTTAGCCTATATTCAAGACCGTCCCTTTTCCCCGTTGTTATCATGATCTGACCAGCCTCAAATGCATGGCTTTTGCCAGTTCCACAAAACGATCTGCAAGTTTCCCCTGTTTACCGAAAGAAACAAGATTGCGATCATCCACTTCGTTGATAATCCACGTTCTCAACAGGTCCTGCGCATGCTTGTTTCGCCAGAAATCAACCACCTTGATTTCCTGCCGGATATGGTCCACAATATCGACGATTGCTTCACAAAAATCTTTCATTTTCCGTTCTTCCGGTTTTCCCCCGTATTCATCTATCAGGATTCCCAGAAACGGCGCCTGGGTTCTGGGATCCAGACCTGTCTGATCTTCTTCCCGGCCTTTTTTTGTATCCTGAATGTATTTCTTAAGTTCTTCTGCCAGGGCTTCCCAGTTATCACGAAAGGCATCGAGGATATCCTTCAACCTTTCACTCAACTTTTTGTAAAAAGCGGGGTCTTCGTTGTAATGTTTTTCAATATGAAACCTGGCAGCATGTTCCATTTCCAGAGCCTGTGTCTTCTTCGATTTGATCGCACCCACTTCCTTTTCAAAGTTTTCATTCAAAATAGATATGGGAGGAACCTTTGGATCAACGCCCTGTGCGATAATGTGATCATCAATCAACTGTTTTACTTTACTGCCCACCCCTGCGATGTTGAGCTGTGAGTCTCGATACCGGTTCGCCGCGGTTTTATTAATAAACCCGAGGAGCTTCATGTCATAGATATACGGCAAGGCCTCAGGGCGCGGCAGTATGATGTCCATGCTCTCCGCAAATTCCGCGAACTTGTTGATAAAATCCGCCCTCAGCTCAACGTCTCTTAATGCATCGACGCAGGCATCGACATCTCGGATATCGGCAATCCCCCTTTCGCTAAACAGGCCTATAACCCTTCTGTGCCGGTCGTCCAGCTTCGGCAGTTCATCCTTGATGTTGATCAGAGCGCCCCTGATATCATCCTGCGAATACATGGCAAGTGCCTCAGTCAGGCGATCACCAACGCCAAAATAGTCCACAACCAGCCCGCGTTTCTTCTTCGTGTAACACCTGTTGACCCTTGCAATGGCCTGCAGGAGCTCATGCCCCTGCATAAAGCGGTCAAGATACATGACCTGTTCCACCGGCGCATCAAATCCAACCAGCAGCATGCTTTTCACGACAATGACGGCAAGCTTATCCTTGCCCAGGGGCTTTTTAAATCTCCCATCCTTCCCTATAAGGATTTCCTGTTTTGCCTTATCCGTATGCTCCTTATAGGAGGGCGGGTCATTATGATCCCCTGAAAAAATGGCCGCAAATTCAAGCTCCTTCAAAACATCTCTGTTTTTTGCGGCAATGATCAGGAACCGTGTTTCTTCATCCAGATTTCCCTGCTCATCTTCCGGTAAATTAAAGAGGTTCGGATCAAGTAGTTCAATGCGTCTCAAAAGTTTGGTTTTTGCCTTCCCAAAAGCCTCATAATACCGCATGGCGGCCTTCCGGCTCACCGCCACAACCTGGGCCTTGAATCCATTGGGCAGGATATTTGCGGCATAGTGGAGCAACATATCCTCTGCTTTTGCGGCAATGAGATTCTTTGCCTCTAAGATATTAGCCACGGTTCCATACTTGCGCCGTATGGCCTCTCTTTCTTCTTCGGTGCGCGATCTGAACATATCATCAAAGAACTGATCCAGCGTTCTTCCGTCCTCGACCCTTGCTTCCGCCTTGCGGCCCTCATAGAGTATTTTGACGGTGGAGCCATCTTTTTGTGACTGCTCAATGGTATACTGGTCGATGTAATCGCCAAAGATTTCATGAGTCCTTCTGGTGCGCCCAGCAACGATAATGGGTGTTCCGGTAAATCCGATCATGGCGCAGTTTGGCAGGGCCCGCATGATATTTGCGTGCATCATATTGGTGTGAGACCGGTGGGCTTCATCCACAAGCACCAGGATTTTCTCTGAACGATTCCAGATCGGAAACAGGATCGGTTTTGCGGGGAGCTTGTAATCCGTTTTCTTTTCGCCGGAAGGGGCCGCCGCTTTCAGCATACGGTGTCCCGGGATATCATAATCATCTTTGGCGGGTTCCTGATCCTGGTATTTCTGAACCATGGCAAAGATAATATTGGAGGTGTCGTCCTGCATGAGACTGGCAAGGCCGTTCCTGTTTTCCGCCCGGTAAACGGTTTCTCCGGTCAGAGCAGCGGTTCCTTTCAACTGCCCTTCAAGGTTTATCCTGTCGGTGACGACTACGACCTTGAAGCTCTTCAGGTCAGGGAGATTCCGCATCTTGCGAACCATGAAAACCATGGTGAGGCTTTTGCCTGACCCCTGAGTATGCCAGATAATGCCGCCGCGCTGATCAGCATCACCATGCTCTTTTCTCGTCCTGCCCGTTCTTAAGCGGTAAATCGCCTTGTGCACGGCCCTGAACTGTTGATACCTGCACATAAGCTTTACCTGCAACCCCTCAATCTGATCAAACAGCATGAAATTTCTTATAATGTCAATGAGATGCTCTTTTTGAAGCATGCCTGCAATCAGAATCTCCTGGCTGTTTAGTTTCTCTTTTCCAAGGCGTTTCGCAACCTCACTCATGGGAACGGGGCTTGTATCCTTCCACTCCATGTAATGTTCATACATAGCTCCTACTGTGGCCGCCCGTGCTTCCTGCCGGAAAGTGCTGACCAAAAACTGATTGTAATAAAAGAGCCGTTCACATCCCTCGTCCTCTTCAACCTCCGGTCTCTGGTTAGAATACCTGAGAAGCTGGTTTATACCTTCTTCCATGGGATTGGATATTTTGGGGCTTTTACATTCGATAACCACAACGGGAATCCCGTTGACAAAGAGCACAATGTCCGGAGAAATGAAGGTCTTTCCGCCCGGAACATCCACCCTGAACTGATTGATTATGAGAAAATCATTCTTCTCGGGATGATCAAAATCAATCATGGCAACTGTCTTTTCCTTGCCGCCATGGAGGACAGGGTCTCCTTCTACCTCAACGCCATGAACGATGCGATCAAAGGCTTTCTTGTTTGCCTCCATCAATTTTGGAGCGCTGATTCGCTCCAAGGCGCTGACCACCTGATTGACACGTTCATCATCAAGCCACGGGTTCCCGTTGTCATCGAGATTGATTCTTTTAACCGCTTTGCGCAATCTACCTGCCAGCAAGACATTGCGGAAACTCTCCCGTTCGGTGAGATACGGCACATCAATATCACCCTCAATATGCTCCCAGCCCATCTCCTTTAGCTGCTCGATAAAGGGAATCTCTACATAAGTCTTTTCATCAGGTGATTGTGCCATACGATTCCTTCCCGTTATGCTAACCGGAAATATTGGCAGGATTACGTTTTATTACATCGGGATAATGACACCATGTTAATTAAAGGAACTGCTCATCCTGTTTTTCAACGTATCCCCCGGTTTTGCTACTCCCTCGAAATTCAATTTTTCCAAGTTCTTTTAAGACTCTGATCCACCGTTCCAGAGTTTTCGCAGGAACACCTGTTTTTTTTGAGATCTCAGGTATTCTCTCACCTGGATTGTTTGTGATATAAATAAAGAGGCCACTTACTCCCTCACTTACTCCCTCACTTACTCCCTCACTTACTCCCTCACTTACTCCCTCATTCGATTCAGCGCCCTGTCTTTTAGACAATGCTCTCATGCTTGATTTTTCCGCCTCAGTTTCGTTCCCAATATACTTTTTTCGCTGGAATGTTGTAACAAACAAACCTGCAACCTCTTTAAACTTAACCGTTGGCTCTTTAGATAAAATCAGGCTGATACCGCGACCCCATTTTTCGACAAAATGAACCCGATGAAGCATCTCTGCAATAAGCTCATTTCTTCTTTTTGACACCATTTCATTTGTAATCTGTTTAATGGTAAGCCCCCCAAACAAACCGCCGGGATTCCTGATTTCAAGCCGGTCTTTGAAAATTGCAATATTCACAGAATCATATTCAAAATAATCTCTGTGACAAAATGCATTGATAATGGCCTCACGAAAAGCGTCTCTGTCAATTTCAGGAACATCTACTCTGACTAATCCGTCAAGCCTCATCCCAATATCAATATGTTCTAAGATATACCTTTCAGCGCTATTGATAAGATAGAAAAGATCTCCGGTGTATTCCTGTCTGTCAACAATATAGGCCGTATCCGTCCTTCCAAATACTGCACATCTCAGTTTTGCATTCGGAAAGTATTTTTCGGGATTATTAGCAAAAAGAATGACCGCCGTGTTCAACAATTGCCCTTTACTGAGTAACCCCAATTTGTCCAGGCTGTTCTCCTTGTTTCTGTATGACAATCCACTGTCTTTAATGAAGGATTTCAGCTTTTGATTTGAAATGTCCGCTAATGTTGCAGTATCGGAAACCTTGTTATCCCACCGCAACCTGTCCTTATTCTTCTCTAAAATGATATTTTCAACCTCTTTTGCGCTTAGTTGACGGTTTGAATCGCCAACTCTGGTATAAACTCTGCCATAAGCGTAATAAGGAACTTCATTTCCATGAAATGTAACATGGATACATTCCTCACCTCTGAGATTGACATTCTGAATAACAGGAAAAATCTCAGGTTCAATGTGGTCACCAATGGCCTTTGCAATATCCCTTAATGTTTTGTCGCTTATCATTTGTCCTGCGACTGTGCCGTCATTTTTAATGCCGAAATAGAGTTCACCTCGCTGGTGCTTGTTTAAAATCGCAGAAATAGCAATCAAGGCCTCCTTCAGTTCAGAAGTTGATCTTTTCAATTCCAGAATTTCACTCTCTTTAAAACGCATTTTCAATTCCAATTATTTCCTTAGAAAATTGTCGCAATGTCATCATAACAGTTTCTTTCCGTTTATTCTTTATAGCAAGCAACCAGGATTTCTTCGACTTTACCGAATCGCTGTAACAGACAAGAATCCATGGTATAATGATTCATGTTCCGCCCAATCTAACCTCGGCATTCACGAAAATATACACTTATTCCTTCTTTTTAATTGGTATAATCTTATCTGCTAACCCTCTTGGAAGTATAATATCAAACGTCTTCTGATCAGGTGTGATTTTTCCAGCAGGATTATTTATGATCCTAATCTCGCCTTCCGTATCTCCAAGTCCAAGTACATAATATATGTAATAATTATCACTCAATTTGATAGCTTTTCGCCATTCATTTATTGTAACTTCCCTTTTTTCAGGACGCCCCCATGCGCCTTTAACTTCAATGTAACGTTTTTTGCCGGTTAAAGGATCCTCTGACTCAATGTCATATCCCAAATTGTATCGGGAAACATCTTTAGGGGTTCTTTTGTTCTCTTTTTCATAGCGCTCAACCCAAGCCATAGCAGCTAATTCTATTTCCTCTTTTCTTTCTTGGCTAACCGGTTTCCGTGGCGATGATTCTCTGTCAATTTCATGCTTATCAGACTCTATCCCATGTGTATCGACCGCTGCCCTTGCTTCGCTTTCATCAGCACCTTTTGTCGGTTCCTCTCGAAATTCTTCTCCAAACTCTCCATTGCTCGCTCCAAAAATCTGATTTCCAACGGGTCCTTCTTGAGAACCTTTGATTATCGCTCTATCTTCTGGCTTTCTATCAAGAGGTTCCTCTTCCTTTATTTCGTATTCTTTAGGATCCGTGAGGCCATCAGTTGGAAATGATGATTCCTCATTCAAAGCCTTTTCGCAAGACAGGACGTCATCCTCAGACACCCCAACTTTTCGTAGCTTTCCAATTCTCTCAGAATCTGATTCGCATAGAAGAAGATTCTCAAACGCCTCATAATATGTTTGGCCAAGTCTCTGCGCAAGCGCTTCGGCCAATCCTGACCACAGGTTTCTTTCTGCGCTATTGGCATTCAAGTAAAGAGTGTTATTAGAACTTGACCAGCATACTGAAGGTTCCTCTTCAAACAGTAATTTCTTTGTGCTGAGAAGTTTGAAGTTGTTCTTAAGGTTCGTTACAGCTAAAAGTTTTAAAGACCTAAAAAACTCCTGATCTTTTGTCCGACTTGCAGGCCTATCCATACTTAGCCTGGATAGAAGTACGGGGGCGAGCCTTTCAAAGCACTTCTGCCATTTTTCAGTTTCTTTATTGACTTTTTCCCCGGGTATTACTTCCTCATTGATTATTTCAGAAGCCAAAGTCATTCCGAAAAGGTCCTTAGCCTTTTTTGCTCTATTTTCTCCGCCCAATTCTACGGAGAAAATGCTGTACCCAGAATCCATTAATTTCTGTTTGATTGTGTCAAAGCGAGGCTCATCTAAGTATACGACCTCTTTAGCCTTTCGATAACTGTACTGATTGTCTGAAGATAACGACAGCACATTAATGTCTGAGAAAGAATTGGTATTTTCTGAAACTTGACATTGTTCCAAACAAAGTCTGTAAAGGGTCTGAGCTATCATAGTTTTTTCTTTTGAAATATCGGTATTTGTTTCACACAGTTCACTCAACCAGTTGCTCCAATCCTCAATTGTTATCTGTTCCCAGTTTGTTCTTATCCCCATTTCATCTATAAGGTCTTCAAATCGGCGTGCTAATTCCTTTCCTTTTGGTCTTTTTATTTGGAGAATCGGCACGACGCCCTTGAGACTCCTTCCAACATCTGAATCTTCCAGAAAAACCTTATCAGGAGGTAATAGATTATCATCTTTCGTGGGCAGCCAATTTGAATGTTTAATCCCCCATATTAAGAACGCATCACAGGAGGCGGAATATGTTATACTTATTTTAGTATACCCGAAGCTACACTTAACGTTTTTTTTCTGAGGCCCGACGATATAGTTAAAAGCCTCAGTTTTATAAAGAAGTTGAAAAAGGTTTATGCTTTTATTCGCATTTTTTCTGATATTTTTCCAATCATCAAGAACATAACTATCCCTCAATTTAATTGACCATCCCCACATATCATATAAGCTTTCGTTGTTGCTGTAGTAGTTTTTATATTGATCCCAGTCTTCTTCAGAAGCATGAGAGGGATGCGAGTTTGAAAAAGAATATTGTGAAATATACCCTGGTACCTCCTCAATCGGCAAGATTTTGGGCTCCCATGAAACCCCTAAATATCTGTACATGGCCTTCCATTTCTCAACTGGAATTCCATTGTGAACAGCGTCATCCGGAGAGTTCAGAAAACCTCGGTTTGGGGACCCTTCATAAACCTGCATTAATTCATCGGGTGCTCCCCACTCTCTATTTACATATACTTTCCATGCAGGTAGCCAATCACCATTTTCAATAGGCACGCAAACATTAAGTGCTAACTGAGTCCGTAAATCATTGAACCAGGGATAGGGATCAATATCCTCGAATTTGTCACTTGTTTCCAACTGGGCAAGAAAGATTAGAAGATCTTTATTGTAAGCAAGAGCAGACTTGATTGACTCATCAGCGGTTTCAATAGTAGGCAGGACGGCCTTCTCGATAATTTCATGGGGCCGGAAGGGGTGCAACCCATATTCAGACAGTTTTCTTAACCTTTCTCTGAAAATGGTTAATTCTGTCCTTTCAAGGTCTTTGCCAAGTTCAGGATTCAGGAAATCTAAAGATATAAAGGATGGAATCTCGATGGTTTTGCCTCCGGCTGGAGGTAAAAAGAGTGGAGGTAACGTATCTGAGGATATGGAACGAAGTTTCAACTTGGTTGTTAGAAACAAATCCTGTTTTTTTAATGCATTCGCAATGTCACTGGCAGATTCATGGCTTGAACTCCATGAAGGTGCCTCTGCTATCCATTCTAAAATGATATTTAAGGCGGAGGTACACCAATTTGGATCAGGCCTGGCTAAAAACCCCAATATCTTAACGAAATCGGGCTTCCTAATTTCTTTTCCGCCGAATTTTTTCAGCGTTTCCAACCTGGTTTCAAAGGCCCATTTTGGATTAATCAGGAAGCGGTTTTCCCACTCAATCTCGCTTTCAAACAGGCTATTAATATCACTGATGGTTTCTTCTTTGGCTAAGCCGGCCATTTGGGGGGACACCAACCTCGACGGGTTCAGCATTGCAGGCAAAAACTCAGTCTCACCGATTAAACCCACGAAGGCATCAAAAATCTGCCTCTCAACAGGCTCCATATCATCCGGGGACCGGCACTCAAGAAAATCAAGTACAGCTGGATTATTTTTGCCAAAATAAGGCATAGTTTCTTTGACAAACAAAGAAGCTATTTCTTTGATAATCCACTCATTATATTCTTCTGCATCACCCCTCAAATGCTTACGGCCTGCATCCAAAATGAAATCGCCGTGTATAAAGAACTTGAAGGGACATAATTCAGACGTTGGGAAATGTGAAAATAATTGATAATAGCCTTCAAGCGGGGTTTCTGGAATAGCAATAGAAACGGCACCATGCGTTAGGTCTCGACAGTCTTCTGGAAGAGTGGATAATATTGGTTCTGGAATCTTTTTTTCATTTCTGAAAATCTTGTAACATTTGGGCTCGCCGCCATCGACCTTAATTCTTGTCTGGCTCTTTTCTCGAAAAATACGGTACTGTCGTTCAAAATCGTCAGTTACGATTAATAGATGAGATACTGAATTCAAAAATAAAAGGGTCAAAGGGTCAAAATTATCAAGTTCACCAAGAATGGTCATTGAGACAGCTTCATTTTTAAGTGGAAGAATAATCACTGTCACAAATCCATCTTGATATAATTGATCAATTAAGTCATCTCTATGGCTGGGTTGAAATGGAAGTCGCATTAGTGGCACGTGTTCAGTTTGATAATCTTCCTTTAAGGCTTGTGTGATTTCTTTGGCCGATTCTTCTCGGCCAAATGTAAACTCAAAAGTTGTAGAATAAATAGTGGGTTTCATTGACCACGATAATACAGATTTGAAACCTATGCCCTTGTTTCCAATGGTTATTCGACGGTCTTTTTTAGGGCTTCTATCCAAGTTGCAGATAGCTTCAACACCCTCTGGCGTAAAAGGGGTTCCATAATTAGCCACTAATAGCCTGTCATTTTGAAGGATTATCTTTATCCTATTGTTATCAGAATCAGAAGTTTGATTCATGGCATCGTCAGCATTCTGAACAAGCTCAATTAGAGGGCGTCCGGCCGTATCACCTGCTACTCGAAGCTCTGCTCTCCGATGTTCTTCAATATCACCAGGAGTCGCTTGATAACTTTTCAAACGATTGTTCCGAAGATTTTCAAGGACTACGTCAGGATTTATCATTATTTTTACTTCCATTTTAGAAAGCTGAAAGCTGAAGTCTCTTATGCGATCGCCTCCTCCGGTGTTGCCAAAAACTCTTTCCGAATATATTTCTTCAAATCATCAACTGCGGTAAAATACAGATATCCATTTTGATTAACGACCTTCTCGATATCCTTTCCTTCATTTATTAGAAGCGCTACAGGATGACTCAAGCCGGGTTGCAAACCATCCGGCCACGCCAAGTCAAGAACAGCCAGGACTTCACCAGTGTCCTCGTCGCATAGTTCGTATTCTATTTCGCCAGGCGGCAGACCCATACTTTCCACCCACAACGCACATTCCAGAATGAGTTCTTCCTCTTCATCACTTACAATCCGGCCTGGAACTGCCTCAATTTTTCTGAGAGTGATATCCTCTACGGGTGTCTCTCTTTCAGGTACTTTTCCATGATAAAGGCTCTCCAGAAATTCGTTTGCCGCATTCGCGATTACTTTTCTTCTTTCTGCTATGAAATCAAGGTATCTGTCCCGTTTCCACAGTTCTTTGTCCATGGGTATCCAGTGTGATGCAAGGGCGCCCGGATGATTCTTTTCCACTTCTTCAAAGTATTCCTCAGGAGCCCGTTTACCAATCCAGAGGTTTGTTTCCTGTGTTTGAAATGTAAAGTTGGCAATGGCATTCACATCGGGTCTTGCATAGTCCTTTTCGTACAAATAGGCCTTGGGGAAAATATGATGAACCTGAAGCGTACTTAATTTGCCAAGCATGTGAAAAGATAGTTCAACCCCGGTTCCCCAATCTTTGGAGCCACAAACCCTTGTTAAGAGATAAATCAGGGGATAAAAACGTGCGCCTTTACTCCAGCCGCTCACATCCTGTTCATGTACCCTTAGGTCACCCCTGCTTTTCCGAAGGTTTTCAATAAGCCTGTCAAGCGCGCCTTCTTTTTCCTGTATGAGTAACAGGTCTTGCCTAAGCATGCTCTCAGTCGAGCCCGCATATCGCCCCCACAGGAAAGTATGAACGTACCAGTAAAGCAGTTTGTCCCGCTCTTTATGGTCTAATCGAGTTGTTCCGTGTTCCGATAAATACTTGGACAGCAAGGGTAAAGCGCCCCGCCCGCCAAGTACCCTGTCATGGTCTAAGCCTAATCTCGAGGAAATCAGGTTCAGCAACCCATCAATCTTTTTCTCGGCTTCTAAAAGTCCATTTCTAAAAGTTGTGGTATCTACATCCTTCAAGGCTGAAAAAAGAGCTTCTCCGGTCAATATTGCATTGATGTTCCTGAGAAACCATTCAAGGGTAAAATCAAATCCGGCGCCCCTCCATTTTTGCAGCCTGTTCTTCATTTCATCACGGGCCTCCGGCCAGGAGGCGCATATCTTGGCAAGAGCCAAATCACCCTTTGAAAGCTTTGTGCCGCCGCTGTTCACTTTATTGAAAATCTCAACAACAATATCGACGGTTTTGTCCTGTCCCGTTATCTTTTCATTATGGAGTTCAATCTCTTTGATTTGATCGATTGCGTTTAACCTTCCAAGATATTCCGTCATTTTGGGCTGCACATCTATTTTAGTGCTGAGCTTACTGAAAGCTGATACAGCACCTTCCTGCATTACTTCAGTTACATTCACCCAGAGATAATCATCCTTCATTTTTACCGGTTGGTAGAATTCAAATACTTCATCTTCCAAGTGAAAATACAAACCGGTAATAATCTTTTTGTCTCCGTCAAAGAATATAGGTGCTTTCCCCCGGACAATACCATAGAGGGAGGTTATCCGTTGCTGCCCGTCGAGCAAAAGATTTACTACACCTGGAATTATTGGACCATCGCCACGTGTAAGTGCCTCGTCTGATTGCACAATCCAGACAAGAAGACTTCCGATCGGAAATTTGCGATATAAAGAATTCATCAAGCCCCTCACCTGTTCGCGGTTCCAAACATATCCCCTCTGAAACTTGGGCAGCGCCATAGTCCCGAGATCAATTTGATCAAGTATGGTCGATATCTTCATAATTTAAAATCCTTTCTCTTAATTTGAGCCCTGACTTTGCCGGTTAACAGATCGTGCATGAGGCCTTTTTTCTGGAGTTTGAGTTTGTCGCGGTACTGTTCTTCTGTGCGGATGCGAGTGTCGTAAGTATCAGTAACAATTGCAAGACGTTCCTGTTCATCCAATCGCGGTTTAACAATCGTATTAGACAAGATGCGATCAGGAGATGTATGATGTACTGTAGTGCCAGTTGCGTTAATAATTATATTATGACGAATTTTTTCATCGTTCATTATAGCGACAAAAAAACGCGTACACCAAGTCTCAGCATACTTGAAAACTATTTTTCCTATTCGTTGATTATGCAGAACTCTATATGGCACCTCTAATTGAACAACCCTGCCCAGAATCAGGGTCCTTGGAGAAAGGTCTGTCATAACAATAAGGATGTCGCCATTGTTGAGAACAGTTCCTTTGGGAATTGGCCCACGGAAATATTTGGTATTATTCTCCTCGAAATACAGTTGTCCCTCCCGATGAAAGTTACCCGGAACCAAAAGAACTTCACCCGGTGGCCTTTCAGAAAAATATTTTCCTTCGAATGCATAACCGTGAAGAATGTCAACTTCACCGCGAAGTCTTGCTGTCTCCCACTCCTTCGGTATCCTCCCCAGCAGCGAATCTTTAAACTGTTCCGGGTGGGTTTTGGGGTCACGGAGTTTGCCGTTTTTGTCCAAGCCGCGGGTGAGGAGGTCATGGAGCAGGCCCTGCTTCATGGCTTTGAGCTTTGAAATAAGCGATTCGGTTTTCTGAATGGCCTCGTCTATAGTGTCGAGGATCTCGGCGATGCGGCGTTGTTCTGTCTTTGAAGGTCTCGGAACTATGATAGCCTCAAAATTACGCTGGTTTATCTCTGGAAAAGTGCTTCCGGAAGCTAACCTTAAAAGTTCTGGGGCAATAATACTAAACAGATGATAGTAGAAATCAACATTTGATGTCTCATTGGGTACGATGTTTTTGAAGCCCTGGTTTGTGCAGACTTGATGCTTAGAAACTGCGATAGCACCGATAGTCGCCCGTGTCGTGACGAGCAACGAACCTTCAGGAAGTAATTTGGCAGCACAACGAGCAAGACCTTCATAAGTAATGCGCTCATTCGTTTTTGAAAGATACTTGCTTTCAAGTTGGGTGATTTCTGCAGGAGTTACCCAACTTATCGTACCATTCCAATATCTTGGAGTGTCACGGCTTGGAGTTCCACCGGCATTCACTGTTCCAAGTGCTCTGACAGGCACCTGCTCCCAATCAACAGGGAGTTCTAAAAGGTATTTGGAGTGAGCACTACTTGCCATACCCCAACCCCCCCATAAAATCAGCAAGCTTACTTGATACCTTTTCCCGCTCCCCCTCTATATTCTTTAACATCACACGATACTTATCCCACCAATTCTCCACTGCGGCGATGACTTCCTGTCTGTGAGCGGTAACATAGCTTTCAAGATGCCCGGCAAGTTTTTCGTTGAGGATATCGAGCACCAGATCCCTGCAATCATCATCTGAAAGGGCTTCACGGGCTTCGTGCAGGCGTTTGATGAATTTCTTCTGAAGCTCCTTGAAGCGCTTTCTGGCTTCTTTTAACTGGTTGGTTATTTCCACATAAGGCTGGAGTTCCTTTTCCTGATCCAGGCGCGCGATGTCCTGCCTGGCCTGTTCCAGTTCTTTTAGATAATCGGGGATCAATCTGTTTACCAGCGGATCATCGGTCAGGTTAAAATGATTGCTTTTAGCCTCTTCCATAGAGGCTTCTATGGTATCCACCCAGCCGTCCACCAGTCCCCCAAAGCCTTGGGCAATGAGGGTTTTGAAATCAAATTTATTTTCATTCCACCAGGTGGCGATCACGCCCGCGACCTTGAACCGGTTAAGCAATCCCATTGGCGTGATATCCGAAACAAAGGCTTCCAAAAGGTCGGTGCGAATCTCCATGAGGTTCCTGGTCTCAGGCAGATCAATCAACAATTGTTTGTGCCTTTCCCACCATTGATTAAAAGCGGTTGTTATTCCTGCTTCCTGCTTTTGTATGCCCTCTCCGGCCTCGATCCGTTTTTTAATATCGACCCGTTCGGCAAACACCGGGGCAAAATCATAGTAGTCCGCGTCACGTTCCACAAATATAGTGGAGATCTTCAGGCCATGAGCATCAAGGAGCTCTTTTTTCGCTTTGACCTCGGTCTTGAGAATTCCGCCGAGCAGGTGAGCACGGACATCCTGGGGTTCGGGCGGAGGAGCATTATCCACATAACGTCGGATGTTCAGGCTCCAGTCGTTTGACTTGAGTTCTTCTTTTGTAACAACGGCCGCATATCCAGAGATAGCTTCAAAAGCGTCAAAGGCGGATGCGATCTTTTCAATATGTTCGGGCCTTAAATAGTTCTGAGCACGGCCTGCGTGAAATTCCGCATCTGCATTGATAAAAAGGATTTTACCTTTGCGCTTGTCAGGTTTGGCGCCTTTTGCGCGGCATACCAATACACAGGCGGGAATGCCTGTGCCGTAAAAGAGATTGGGCGGAAATCCGATCACCGCCTTCAGCAGGTCATCTTTGATAATGCCCTTGCGAATCTCTTTTTCAACGCCGCCCCGGAACAGAACACCATGTGGCATAACCGTTGCCATCATGCCGTTAGTTCTCAAAACCGACAGCATGTGCTGCAGGAACATGAGATCGCCCTTTTTGCCGGTCTCAGGGCAGAAACCATATCTGAACCGTTCGGCAAACTTCATGCCGTCTCTGGAATAGTTCTGGCTGAATGGGGGATTGGTGATTACCCGGTCAAACCGCATCAGCTCGCCGCCGTCCAGATGAAGGGGCGAGGACAGGACATCATCGTTTTGGATATTTGCGCCTGCAATGCCGTGAAGAATCATGTTCATCTTGCACATAGACCAGACGCCGCCGTTGTTATCCTGGCCGTAAAGGCTCAGGTTGGAGCAGTTGCCTCCATGTTCTTCCACATACTGTTTGGAGTGGATCAACATGCCCCCTGAACCGACACAGGGATCATATACGCGCATGCCTTCCTGCGGCTTTAAGATGCGCACCATCAAACGGACAACGTCTCTTGGGGTATAAAACTCACCGCCCTTTTTGCCTGCGGAATCCGCGAACTGCCCGATGAGATACTCGTAGGCAGCACCTATGAGATCGGGAAATTCAAAGTCGGCATTTCTGAGGCGATATTTGTTGAAATGATTGACGAGATCGCGGAGTTTCTGATCAGGTATCTTTGTTTTCCCTGCTTTTTTGTTGAAATCAATGTGCCCGAGCACACCCTCAAGGCTCCTGTTGTTATCCTCAAGTGCGGATAGCGCAGTGTTCAGTTCATCGCCAATGTTGTGGTGCGCGTGTTTAAGCTCTCCCCACCGTGACGCCTCCGGGACAAAGAAGGATTTTGCATATCTGTCCGGATCTTCGGCTCGCTTAATTGCCTCCTCCTGTGTACGGCCTCTGGCGATGTTGGCCTTTATGATTCCTTCATGTTCTTCATCAAAAACATCCGAGCACCGTTTCAAAAAGAGCATGCCGAAGATGTATTCCTTAAATTCCGAGGCATCCATCTTTCCGCGCAGGATATCCGCCGCGGCAAACAGGTGGTGTTCAAGCTGGGGGAGTGTGAGCTTCTTCATGCGACTTCATTGTCTCCTTCAAAAATCTCGGGGTAATCGCGCTTCATACTCAAAAATCCACCCCTGCCAATGATAATATGGTCGATGATTGGGATATCAACGGTCCAACATGCTTTTACCAAAGATTCAGTCAATTTGATATCTTCTTCACTTGCCTCAGGCAAGCCGGTAGGGTGGTTATGGGCCAGGATCAAAACGGATGCCTTTTTTCTCAAGGCGGATTCAACAACTTCACGGGCATAAACCGCTGATTCATCAACTGTTCCACGGAACAGGACCTCTTCCGCAATCAGGTGTTTTGATCTGTTTAAATGGAGGATCCGGAATTCCTCGCGGGAAAGATCGGCCATGGACACCTTCAGATATTCAAACAGGTGGTGGGGATTTTTTATAATGTTGATCTTTTCAAGGGGCTGGCGCAACTGCCGTTTTACAATTTCCATAGCGGCTAAAATATGGGCTACTTTCGCCTTTCCTATTCCCTTGACACTCAATAGATCCTCCTGTGTTGTCATCATCAACCCATTGAGGCCGCCAAACCTGTCTATCATCTCTCTCGCAAGGGCTATGGCATTTTTCCCCTTCATGCCGGTTCTCAAAAGGATGGCCAGCAGTGCGGCATCACTCAAGGCCTCCGGGCCTTTTTCTAAAAGCATTTCCCGGGGCCGGTCGCCTTCTGGCCAGTTCTTTATGTGCGACTTATTGTCGTCTTTTTTGCCTTTTTCACTTACCACCGGGTTAACCTTCCAAAAAGCTTAAAGAAAAAATAGCAGTTCTCTTAAATGTCCAGAGTTGATATTGAATGTTCTGTTTCCCCATTGTTCTATCAACCCCATATCATATAAAATGGTACCTATACCGTTGTTTCTAAGAACCGACTCATCTCAATGGGCTGTTATGTTGTGATTTGCTCATCCGAAAAAACAACCGTGTGGATCTGTATCTATCTCTGCAATTAACTCAGCAAGATCCCGAGACGACTTACAAGGGTCGTACGCGTGCCACTTCATATCGGCCCTGTGCCAGAACAGCTTCCAGACATTCTGGTTCCTTACAAACTTTAGTTTTGCACAAGGCAACCGGGTTTGTTCATCTGGCTTATTCCATCGAGGGCGAATTTCATAAATAATCACATCTTGATTTTCGATGGTATATTCATATCGTAATTGATCTCTGATAGACTCAGGTGCCTTCAGTTTGCATAACGTACCAACAAAGTTGTTTATCCTGTATATCTCTACCTCAGAAAATGCCATATTTTGTCCTTTTCGTTCATAACATCTGAAAAATGAAAACCCCGCTTCTGTTTAAGAAAAATCGGGGCTTTGTTTGATTAACTGCCATTTTCAAGACCTTTCTTGTGCTTAGAGAGAAAAGATCGTTGGTTATTTAGGCCATGTTCCCTTTTTCTGTTCCGTTAGGACTTCTGCATGTTCAATAAAAAGCCGTGAAATGTCAAGGAAAATTGGAGAATGTCCCCCGCTGTTTTCATGTTGCGCGCGGGCATAAAGGAAGGCGAGGGTTTTTAGGGAGCATTTTTGCAGCTATTCAGGTATAAGCGATAGGGACTGTGGGCAGTTAAATTGATAAAGGGAGGAATGGAATGGAAGGATTTGAAGAGCTTGAGCCGAAATTCAAGGAGCTGCTGATTGAGACTATGAAGACAAAATCACCCTACTGGGCGCTTCTCGGAATGGAAATTATTGACGTGAGAAAGGGATGGGCAAAAGTCAGACTCCCATTTAAGAAAGATCTGGTCCACCCGCTCGGTGTTGCTCACGGTGGAGCGATCTTTTCTCCCGCCGATTCGGCCGTAGCCATGGCGCTGATCGGTCTCGTGGAGCGGGATGAGTATTTCACTACGATAGAGATGAAAATCAATTATCTGATCCCGTTTCGGGAGGGCGAGATTACGGCTGAGGCAAAAATTATATATAAAGGTACCAAGACGGCCGTGGGAGATGTAGAGGTGATAAACTCAAATGGCGATCTCATGGCGAAGGGTCTCGCGACTTATATGATTATAAAAAATTCTAATAGCCCTGAGTAGGGCCTTCTGATTGCCGGTTACCATCCTAAAATGTATCAGTTGCTGCGCAGGGTCACGCGGAGGATTTCCCCTCGGCGCCAGAGGCGCATACGTGGACCCCAGGTGCCCGTACCTCTGCAAACAATTGCAGTCATTCCTGACACATCATACCTCCCCGCCAGCAGTGGATAGAAGATGCGTACCACATAGCCGAAGGGCCAGACCTGACCCCCGTGGGTATGACCGCACAGCATCAGTTCCACGCCTGCCTTTGCGGCCTCTTCCGTTTGCCAGGGTGTATGTGAAAGCAGAATCGTCGCACCGGAAGGCCGGCCCTCCAGGGCTTTCGCAATGTGATCTCCTGTGAGACCGCGCCGATGACGTGAAGTGAGATCGCCAACTCCCGCCACAACTAAACCGGGGCGTACTTCGGCCCACCGGTCACGAAGAAGATGGAATCGTGCATGTTCAAAGAGTCTGATATTAGTATCGCCATGACCATAAGACTCGTGGTTTCCGGTAACTCCCCAGACGCCAAAGGGGGCTGAAAGACCTCGCATGACCGGAAGTAGTTTAACAAGAGGTTCGCCATGCCCTTCAAAATTGTCCCCAAGCAAAAATATGAGGTCCGGGTGCTCCGCCTGTACCTGTGCTACACGTTTACTCATCCATTTGTCGCCGAGAAGTGAACCGAGGTGAAGATCGGACATGGCGACTATCACTGTGCCGTCCAGCTCTTGTGAAAGACCGGAAAGGCTCACCTCATAATTCTGGACCACCGGTGGCCGAAGACCCTGGATAAGCGCGATAATGGAAAGCACTACACCCGCGATAAGCGCCACTTCCCGAAGTAAAGGGGCAAAACGCGATATCAAAAAACCGAACCCGGTTATAAGCTCAACCGCGAGAAGACAAACAAAGAGCAGGAACAGCACGGTCATCCAGTGCATGCCTGCTACTTCCAGCAACCATGCCAATGTCCCCGTGCCTCCATGGCCGAAAATACGCCCTGACACAAAAAGCAGCCAGAGAAAAATTCCCGCGCCTGTCAGCAACAGTTGGTGATTTTGAAACATTGGAATGGATGCTGCACGCCAGAACACATATACCTGCAGCAATGTAACTATGGAGATCAGGATGTATCCGAACACGTTACCTCCCTGCCCTGAAAATCACATCCGCAGATATCGTGGGCATCGGAATATAATCCGCCTTTTCATGGGATGTCAAGCTGTCTGTGAAAATTGTAAAAACGACCTGCCCGGTGGCCTTCTTTACTTGTGGAGGGTATTGAATGATAACAGGGGAAGTCTCAGGATTGGTGTTATCGGGATGCCTTCGTAAAAAATCCCAAAGCTGTCATACCAAACTTTATCCGGTATCCAGAAGTAGCGTTGCCCCTGGGGGCAACCAATATGTGGGGCACAGAGGCCCCACGCTACATAAGAAGTTACTTTCCATTATAATGCCGCCTTTTGCGAGTTCATCAATCATTACTTCTTTTTATTTTTCATGGCCTCCTGGAGTTTGGCCCCGAGAGAGCCCAGTCCCACTGGCGCGTCATCATCCTGATAGACCACCACGTCTTCCCTGCTGTTCCGGGTACCGTCGAAATATTCACCCAGAACTCCCCGGCTGTGCACGTCTTCGTGACAGTAGGCGCAAAGATTTTCCCAGTTACTGCCGTCCGGAGGATTGTTGTGGTGGTTGCCGTCCTTGTGATGAACGGTCAGGACATGTCTGTTGGTATGATCAAATTCCCTGCCGCACCGCGCGCATACCAGGCCGTGCATCACGAGTGACCTTTCCCTGTAGTCTTCTCCCACCGGCTTTTTCATATTCTCTTTCATTTCCCGCACAACGTCACCGACTGACTTCTGCTCCTTCGGCGCGTCCTTTTTGACACTCGATCTTATGCGCCCTGCCCTGTTGTCAAATGAAATCTTCGCCAATGCCTTCATCCCTCCTTTTTCAGTCCATCAAAAAAATCTGTATATGATAATCTGCCTATAGACAAGGAAAAAACGGGGACGTCGGATACAGGAAACCAAATACAAGACATCGTTCGAAATGACATTTTTTGATTCACTCGATATCATCCCCGGTGTTTGTAATAATTTTTCTTTGCGATTTCGGCGCGGAAGATATAAGTGGGTTCATTCGGAGAATAACACAGATGAATAATCCTTCGTTACAAAATAACGCGGAAAAGGATCCTGTTGAAAACGGGACAACGTTGAGCGCACAGCTTGCTCCAATTGTTTTCCTTACGGCGATCTTTTTCCTTAATTTTCTCGCCAGGATTATCCTTTCGCCCCTGACCCCGGCCATCGAAAATGACATGGGTCTCAGTCATGGTGAGGTCGGGTCTTTCTTTCTGTTTATCACAATCGGCTACTTTATCTCGCTGGCCGGATCCGGCATTATTTACTCCCGCATCTCCCACAGACTGACCATAACTGTTTCCTCCGTTGCGACAGGCTTTGTCCTGGTGTTCAGTGCCTGCATCGCCGATAGCGCGTGGGCTATCAGCGCGTGTGTATTTGTTCTGGGACTCGTCTCCGGGTTCTATTTCCCCTCTGGTATGGCGACCATCACACATCTTGTTAATCCGCGCCATTGGGGAAGTGCGATTGCCGTTCATGAACTGGCCCCGAATCTGGGCTTTGTGATGGCGCCACTTGTGGCAGAGGTTCTTATGATATGGTTTTCATGGCGTGGAGTTATGGCAGCGATCGGTTTTGCATCCCTCCTGACCGGGGTTTTCTTTATATTGTTCGGACGCGGCGGGGAATTTACAGGTGAGAGACCGAATTTCGATTCAATCAGATCTCTCCTGCGGAGACAGTCCTTCTGGGTTATGGCTGTATTGTTCAGCCTTGGTATAAGCAGCACAGTTGGCATATATTCCATGCTTCCCCTGTATCTCGTCGCGGACCACGGGATATTCAGGGTTCAGGCAAATACTATCGTCGCAATTTCGAGGGTTTCAACGCTGTTCATAGTTTTTTTCGCGGGGTGGGCCTCGGACCGTTTCGGCGCTGCGAGGATAATAAATATTGTCTTCTTTCTCACCGGGATTATGACTGTTCTTATCGGTCTCGCAAATACATCATGGATAATACTGATTGTTCTTCTTCAGCCGATCTTCGCCGTTTGTTTCTTCCCCGTAGGATTTGCCCTGCTCTTGTCGATTGTTCCCCCTCAGGACAGGGCGCTGGCAGTATCACTTGCCCTGCCTGTCAGTTTTATGATCGGGGCTGGTTTCGTTCCGATGGGCATAGGCTTCATGGGAGACGCGAGACAGTTTGAACTCGCTTTTATCATCCTCGGAATAGTCATATTCTCCGGCAGCATTCTTCTTGGATTTGTCAGATTACGGGATCAGACCGGAAAGGTATTATGAAAGGGGAAGACGTTCACGAATCTTCGAAAATATTTCGTTAATCTTGATATTTTGGCAAACTTCCTATAAAAAATGGATTACGTCATAGAGTAAGAACATTCCCGTTCCCATATTATTAACATGGCAGAATCGGAGGAAAGATATATGAAAAGAAACGAAACTGCACTGAAGGAACACCACCAGTTTCAAGACTTTCTTTACTGGAACGCGGTCGCAGCCGTTCCCATCGTTACTGCATGTATAGCCCTGTTCAGGATTTCTATCGTCTGTTTTTTCGTCTATATACTGATATGCGTTGCTGCCCTCCTTATGTTGTACAAATTCTTCTGCACGCATTGTCCGCACTACATCCATGGCGGGATTTCCACGAAATGCATGTTTTTCTGGGGAGTTCCGAAGATATTTCCTCCCCGTCCGGGACCATTGAACTTCCTTGAAAAGTCCCTTTCGATAGTGGCGCCAGCTATCGTCGTACTCTTCCCTCTCTATTGGCTGATAAAAACGCCCGGACTCCTGGTGATTTTCGTCCTTTCCACGACGGTCCTTTTTGCAACGGTAAGAAGATATGAATGCCACCGATGCGTTTATTTCGAATGCCCGTCAAATTGCGCCCAAACAAATGAATGACCGGTCAGGGCAAGAAGATGCTGTCAGGAAATAAGAGGGGATATATGGACGAGGAATTTTCTGCGGGAGCGATAATCTTCAGGTGTGGAAACGGCAAGAAGGAGTTTCTCCTTATCTACAGTAAAAGAAACAATATATGGGGTTTCCCGAAGGGACACATAGAGTATGGCGAGGGAGAAAAAGACGCGGCCCTGAGGGAAATCAGGGAAGAAACGGGCCTTACAAGACTTCGATTTATCAGCGACTTCAGGGAGAAGGATATATACCCGGCAATCAGCACGAGTCGAAAATTCATAGGCAGAGAAATCATTAAGCACTCCACATATTTTCTGTGCGAGACAGATGAGGAAGAGGTAACAGTGGACGGAAAGGAAATTTCCAAATTCAGCTGGCTTCCGCTTTCGGAAGCTAAAGCACTCCTCTCCTTCGAAAGCCAGAAAATGCTGCTGGAGAGGGCATACAGTTTTCTCGAAAATGAAAACGCGGGATAAATGGGGGGAGTGATTATGGTTCATCATATCGAAGGGGGTTACGCAAACACCTGGCTCATCGAGGGGAAAGAAGGCCTGGCAGCCGTTGATGCAGGCTCCAACCTGGCCGCGGAAATGATACAAAAGGTCATTGATGAAGATTACAACGGGAAGGCGGACGCTCTGAAGATTATAACTGCCACTCATTTTCATATTGACCACATCGGCGGAATCGCAAGACTGAAGGAATTGTTCCCGGAGGCGGAGATTAATTTTTTTTACATGGTGGAAAAATATATCTCAGGAGAGGAACGGATTGCGATTCCTCCATTTTCCAGATGGGTTATGGGGCTCGTGCTCGTTGTTACAAGGATAAAACACCAGTTTCGCAATTACTGCCAGAGTTTTGTCAGCAGAAAGGCGGGAATCCCCCTCCCCTTCCTCCGGAATTATACCCATATCGGATACAAGCCAAAATGCGAACTCAAAGAATCGCTTGACATACCGTTCCTTCCGGACTGGAGGCTGATCGCGACACCGGGCCACACCCCGGACAGCGTCAGTTTCTACAATGAG